>Ga0209045_1000858_pt1 | contig 32183 bp, 46 predicted proteins | sample SaaInlLV_10m_DNA_4_FD_184664 | JGI IMG/M metagenome (GOLD analysis project Ga0209045, IMG submission 184664) | Marine microbial communities from expanding oxygen minimum zones in the Saanich Inlet - Saanich Inlet SI072_LV_200m_DNA (SPAdes) (version 2) | ecosystem: Environmental > Aquatic >...
TGTCATTGATAGTCTCATGCAGCAAATGGCAAAGGAAATTAGCGGATTTGAAGGATTTGTTTTCCGTGATAAAAAAACCGGAAAGAGAATCAAGTTGAAGGATGCAGATTATGTTCGATTCCATCACATGCTTGATAAACTTACGTACAAGAATCTTCTGATAAATGTTATCAAGGGAGAAACAGACGAAATCCTTTCATACTTTCCAAAAGCCAAAGAAAGAATGGATGTCATCTACGAGAAATATGTGGACTTAGTAAAAAGAGTATCTCAGCAAGTAATTAAGTGGAGAGATAAAAATCTAAACAAAAAAGAACTTGTAGAAAAGTTAAACGGCAGAAAAGCTAAACGTTGGGATATAAAAACAGGTGGTCCGCTTGAACGAATACCACCCGCCGTGAAAGATGGATTTACAAAAAGTTGCATCATGAAATACGTAGATAACAATGATGACACAATCCATCAAAAAGTAGATGAAGAATATAAGAAATTAGTTGTCGGCCAAGGTAAAAATTTAGGACAACTATCTAAAGCTATGAAACTTCTTGGCCTTAATGATGATGAATAAAAAATACCCGCTTATAGCGGGTATTTTTTTGAATCTAAGTAATATTTAAACATCTCTGCTTCCAGATACACGCAACAACGCCGGAAGAACACTCATCGCTTTTTCTGTCATTCTCTCGTGTTCCGAAACATCTAAACTAAATATTTGATAATGATGTGCCATTGGATTGTTGATTATTTGAGGCTTGTACCCCGCACTCTGTGCCCTCATCGTCATGATGAAAGAATGTGCTATCTGAGGCAACTCTAAAGGCCAAGGGCCAATCTTCTCAAAACACTCTCTTGTGAATAAAACAAGCCATTCTTGTACAAAGCTGACTTTATTTCCTTGAATCATATACTGCCCACTATCAATCCCTACCATACCTGAAGTTTGTGATTCTGAAACATTCAATAACACATCAAGCCATGATGGGTTTGTTATCACCACATCACTGTGTAAAAACACAAAATATTTAGCATTAGGGTCTGCTGCTGCTGCTCCTTTATTACACGCTTCAGACCAAAACAAATTATTTTCATTACGAACTAATTTTACCCCTGAGTTTACTTCTGTTTCAATGTCATCAAGAAAATCTTGGCTGTCCTTTCCAGAACCATTATCAACAACAATTATTTCATAATTATTATTGAAGCTAGTCACTGCGATAGATTGAAGCAATATGTTTAAATATTCAGGCGTATCTTTGTGAACAATGATAATGGCAATTTGCTCTTCGCTTCCATCATGCAAATTAATAGATAATTCTGGCCTGTTTCCCTCAAGAGGATTGTGTGGAATAATTGATGATTTATCTTCTTTTTCAAGTAATTCAGGCAACTCTTCTTTGGGTAATTTATCTTTTTTATTTGTCATTTTTTCCTTCTTCTAATACTACTTCTAATTCAAACGCCCCTACTTCACACATACACTCTGCTGTGCCCTGTGGGGTGTCAACCCGTACAGCTTTTATTGTTCCGTCCTCATTTGTGAATCCAGACTTTAGTTTCTGAAGTAATTTATCCGCTTTCGATGCTTTTTCGAATGCTTTTTCTGTTCGAATAAAAACGTACTCACCGGATATTTGTCTAGCTACCGTAATGACGGCGAAAACGGTTTTTGTGTGAACGTCTTTGCTTTTCATAAATAACCTCTTTTAATTAACATAGTAACTAAAAAAAATTTTATGATTTAAATCCAAAAAGACACCAACTCATTATTTTCCCAACCAATTGGCCCAAGATATCCAACCAGAATCTTTATAAACATCATCAGGATGAGATGGGATGTCATCTGGCCTTTTACCAGATTTACTCCATTTTTTCCAAGCTGCTTGTCCATTTAGATTTAAGTTACGAGCAAATTCTCTTGCTTCTTCAAAAGGAAGAAAATTTATTGCTGGTCTGGTATCCCAATTTCTAATAAACCAATCTGGTCTTAATTCTCTTATTTTTATATCGAATTCTTTATCATAAGAAGAACTACTTTTATTTGTATAATTAATTAAGCGTTCCCCTAATTTATTTTTTCTTTGTCTTGGTCTTGCTTGACTATTTTCTGCTAGAATAATTAATTGTTTTTTGTTCTCAACAGCAGTATCAACAAACCAATCGGGACGTAATTCTCTTATCTTAATATTAAAAGATGCATCATATGATTTACTCGTTTTACAAATATAGTCACACATACGTCTATATAATTTTTCATTTGATTTTGGTTTTAATCTATTGCTTTTTGCTATTTCCAATATTGTTTTTTTATTCTCCTTAGCAGTATCCACAAACCAATCAGGTCTTATTTTCTTAATCTGTTCGTAAAATTCAGAATCAAATACTGAATGATTAGAATTAGCATATCTATTTATAGCCGTCGCCAATCTATTCTTTCCAACTGGTTTTGGTTCACCATGGATAGCCATTTCCATTAGTGTTTTTTTATTATTTGTACTAGCTACCGGCCCTTGATGTACCATGAACCAAGATTTTATCAACAAATTCTTTATCATAACAAATTGATTTTTCACTTGTATAATGGACAAGAACTTTGCCTAATGGATGTTTTTTTTGTTGAGGTCTTGGTTCCCCTCCTTTTGCCATATTCAATAACTTCTTTTTGTTTTCATTGTTATTACAGCAAATATTTTCATGTTAACCATTCAAACCCATACACTGGATATAATGTCATATGGGCAAATTTGTCGGCATGAGAAATTTTCACTATTTCTTTGCCAACATTTGTTAAATATACTTTCACACGCCCTTCCGTAATATCGGGCGTATTCGTCACAACAAGACCTCTAGAAGCCATTGAGGGAATCGAATTAACAACTGCCCTATATCCGGGCGGAATGGTAACAGAAAACCCGCAATCAATTTCTATCGTGGTGCGATAAGCCATAGATACAAATTCGCTCTCGTATTCAGACAAATCTGCTCTTAATTCAGCACTTCCATTTACTATTTCTGGAATAAACGACTCATCTTCTGCTTTTATTTCTGTGGCTACTTTAGAGAAACTTGGCTCTACGTATTCTTTAGCACCAGACTCAACCATAATTGGAGTTACCTGACCGCATTTCATCTCGCCGAGTTCTGCTTCCATATTACTATCTGCTCCATCAGGAGGGCCACCCAATAACTGTTCATTATCATTCATAGTCTAATATAGTTAATCTTTTCTTTCTTTTTGGATTTGTGATAAATAAACATTAAAATTTTTCCTGAATATATGATATGTTTTATCAGGAAAACTAGCTGCTTTTTTAATCAATGCCTTTGTGATATATTCGTCATGACCTTGTGCTTCAATCCACGCCACAACTTTATCAAATGTAACTTTTCTTTTCAATTGTCCTCCACGTCCCATATTTGCCACTCCTATATTTAAATCCATTCGACCTTCAGACATTTTATCCCCTTCCTTTCAGATACTCATCTATAATTTTATTAGCATTACTGTCTTTGCGATACTCATCTGTTGCTTCTTGAGACTGTTTTTGCAATTGTACTTTTTTAGATTGAATTACTTCTTGAATAGGAGTGCTTAAAGAATCACTCAATTCTTCACCTCTCAAATTGAAACTTTTTTCAGAAATAATATCAACAAGAACAATACTGTCATTACCATCTTCCCATTTAACAGCCATGGGGACTAATGTACTCATTTTAAGTATTTTATTCATGGGGGTATCCTATATATTATATTAAAAGAGTAAAGACATGCTTAAATTTAAAGAATACATTACCCAACTTGAACAAAATACTGTAGGGTATCATAATGATGGCCAAGGAGGGTTTGAACGTACAGGGGGAGCCTTCCTTAGCAGCGACCAAACAGGAAGTGAAACTGACCCTTCTGGAAATTCCACTGGTCATCCAAATTGGCTTCCCAGTACAGACTTAGCTATTCCAGATGATATCCCCACTATGACACGAACAAGCACAATACAAAGAATAGACAAAAATAAAAATCCAATTACTATTACCTTAAAAGACAACACAATACTTCATTTTACATTAGATGAATTCAAAAGAATTAAAGTTATGCCAGAAGTTGGAAAGGCAATTAAAGTCACATTCCAAAAAAATCAATTAGACCAAAGACCAGAAGAACCGGGACAAATATCTAACATTCAAGTTTACTAGAATCTTCTATTTTCTCTAATTGAGAAATAAGTTCTTTATGTTCATCGGTCATTTCTTTAGGAATTTTCAATGTAACAAAAACTCGTAAATCCCCAGATAATTTACCAATTGCATTCATTACAGGAACTCCCATTCCTTTTAATCTAAAACTTTTTCCCGGTTCTGTTCCCGGTGGAATATCAAAATATGCATTCTCTCCATCTATGGTAGGAACTGAAACTTTATGGCCTAAAACAAAATAAGAATAAGGGACTGATAAGGAACAAATCAAATCGTGATTTCTCCTATGGAAAAAATTATGCTCTTTAACAGAAAAACTAACTATTAAATTGCCATTAGGAGGATTTCCTTCTCCCCTAATTCTTTCTTTATATCCGGTAAAAACCCCAGCAGGAATTGTAATAACTAAAGTTTTTTCTCCAGATTTTACATACCCAGAACCATGACATTTAGAACATTGTCCTATCGACACATCCCCAGTTCCGTGGCAATTTTCACAAACTCCTTGAAATATAAATGGGGGATGTTCTATTTCAACATGACCATTGCCGCCGCAATCACTACATTTATCAAACTTAGTAGACCCACGACCTTTACAATCTGGGCAGGTCGATTTAGTTTTTATTGATATTTCTTTTTTACAACCTTTGATTGCTTCAACAAAAGTTAACCCTATTACCTCATGAATATCTTTTGACCTATCTTCCCAAGATTCTCTTCTTTGTCTAAATGGATTTCTATTGCCATTAAAAAATTGATTAAATATATCATTGCTACGACTACGGGTATAGCTATGACTGTGGCTCCGCTGATTAGGATTCCCCCCTAAATCGTATATGCGTCTTTTCTCGCTATCCGATAAAACCTCATAAGCTTCAGCAGCTTCTTTAAACTTTTCTTCTGCCCCTGCTTCTTTATTATTATCTGGATGGAACTTAAGTGCTAACTGCCGATACGCCTTTTTTAGTTCAGGGTCGGTAGCATGTTTTTCAACACCTAATATTTCATAATAATTTTTATTCAATTAACCTTCTACTAAAACAGCTTTAATATACGTTGGCTCAATTAAAGTAACTTCACGACCATTATGTGAGACACAAGAGCCATCTTCGACTTTGGTTCCAGTTCCATTAATAATAACCCTGTCTCCAATTTTGAATCCCCAATCGGCTGGGTCTACAGCGTTCCCTACCTTTAGAATAATTCCTTGTGGTGCAACTTTTACATTTTCACCAATATGAAGCTTTGTCCCAATTATTTCATCAGCCTTAAGAAGTTCAAGTAACACTCGTGAACCACAAGGCACAATATCAACAACTTTGGGGATATCGTTAGCGAACTTATTTCCTTCTACATCAACAACTTTAGTTTCATTAACGAACTCATTTCCTTCTACATCTGTAATTGTCATAATAATTTCCTTTTAAAAGTAATCTATCAATACGTCTTATTTTAAATTAGTATAGATAAAATACTTCTGAAATTATTATTACATTTACTTAAAAGCTCCGCCGCCCAACGCACCTATCTCCGCATCATCTTCTTCCAAAATATTACCTATAAAATCCTCTTCCGCCCTTCTCTTGGCAGTCTTGCCAAAGACTTTGGCGGCGATACATTTACAAGTATCATCTCTAAGCTCTAAATAACCAAACCAGCCCTCATCGAAAGCTTCTTTAAGAAGAGCAATGAGTTTTTCTTGTGAAATGTTCATGCCTTTAGTTACCTTATGTGTACCATAACTACCATAACTATTATAAGAGAGTGCCATTTATGAATGAGTCCAATAGCTAATAAAGTAACATTTACCATCCCGCTCTCCGACCAAAATAGGATGTATTAAATCTTCCATAATCATTTCGGCATCTGTCGCCACAGGATTATGTCTTTTTCGATACTCTCCCTGCACTGTCATGCCCGGAACCACAATAATATAATGGTCAAAAACAGGTTTTCCTTTTTTCTCTGGAAGCTGTTCCAAATGCTTAATTATTTTTTCAATCCGTGGAGAAGATAAATTTTTCAATTCGTGATACGGATAAGCACGAGGAGAATAATAATAACTTCCCCTATATTTCTTTTGTCTACTTCCTTCAGAAACGAGTGCTTTGGGAAAAATAATCTCCCCTTTATAAAAATTACATCCATGGATATTAGCCAATATAACCGCAGCATTAGTCATGCTAATTCTATGAAATCCCAAATGTGAATCATCAAACGCTTTGTCAAAACCATCTATAGTTTTCTTAATTGCTTCCTGTAAAAAAGAACACCCCAACTTTTCATATCTTGCCATTATTCTACAAGCATTATCATATTCTTCCTTGTAAGAATCACTATGTCGCACAAACATTCCGAACCCATGGGCGGGACCGCCCATATAATTCTTGTGCATGTCTATTTGTCGCATACGCTTTTTTTGACGCTCTTCTGCCCTGCAATTTTTGTCTTTTAATAATCTAACAAAATGATGAGGGTTATCTATTCCTCGCAAATAATCCCTTACTTTCTTCCCAAGAAATTTAGGGACAGAAGGAGCAGAAGACAACTTTTTACTCATTGCAAATTGCCCTAATTCTAAAGAATCACGAATAAGAGTAGATATCTCATTATTGGGCAGCAACTCTGTCAAATCTGGATGTTCTAAATCCACGTTATCTTTGAAATCAAGAAACCCTTTTCCTCTTTTGCCCATAACCATCTCAACAACATCCGCAGGAAATTTGTTGATGATAATATCTAGGATATCTGGCAATGCCACAGATTTTTCGTAAAAATCGCCCGTGAAAATATTGTCGTCAACACGCTCGTTAACACTGGCAACTTCATTTGCTAAAAAATTCATAAAAAGACTCCGCTAACTTATAAAATACCTAACGAGTAAGATTATACCAGAACAACGAGAAAAAACAACATTTTTAGACTAAAATGTATCGCTTGTCGGACTATCAAGTATATGGATTAGGAACCCTTCTTCAGTTTCGGGGAACCTTCTAACCCATTCAACGCCGCTTCCCATTTCACATCCGAAATCTGCTGGTGTAAAGCTTATTGGTGTAAAATGAATAGTAGATACCTCAATGGCTAGTGCAGAAGCACCGAGCAAAAGCATTTTAAGAAGTTTAAATTCCAAATAATAACATCCCGGCAAACATGTATCTTCAGAATCCCATTCATAAACTAATTGAGTCTCTATCAATTGGTCTTCGGCTGTGGTGCCATCTTCCTGAAGAATATCGTCTGTAATAGAAGATATTTCACCAACACCATTTATTACTCTCATTATTTTAAGACTAGAACCTTTTCTCCATGCTGATGCAGTAGTTCCATTATGACCACGCTCAACTAATATAAGTTCATTCGCTTCATCGAAACCTAAAACCAACATTTGTTCGGGAAGACGAACTCTTTCCATAACAAGTATATCACCAACCATCACTTGTTCAAACCCAATTGAATCTGCAAATTGAAAATAAGTATCCGACGCAGAAATGGCTGTTTTTATTTTCGCTTTTGCCCACATGTTCACTTCAAGAATAAGAAGCTCATCTGTCAAATCAAGAGGCCCGTCACAATCAGTAACAGACACACGAAAAGCAGGTCTTGTATCGTGACGCTTAATACAGAAATTAGCTACTGTTCCGTCTATACACCCTGATGTATTAGCACAATTAGATTGTGAACTACAAGGCACCCCTGTTTGTGTTCCATTGACTGTCATACTGGTATATATGAAATATGTTATCCAAAAACACCTAAAAGATTCATTTCCCCCATACGGTCACGCATCCAATTTAAATTTCCATCAAATTTTGTTAAATCCACCTTCCCTTTTTTAGCTCTTTCCTCGGTAATTGATGCCGTTTCTTTGTCAATACAAAGAGAAGATTCTTTATCTGGTTGAAAGGGAAAATAAATCACTTTTTTAATTTTAACTGCAACTATATCTAAAATACATATTTTACAAGGATGTGTTGTAAGGTATAATGTAGAACCCTCTAGTGACCCATGAGAATGAGTAATTGCATTAGCTGCCGCATGTCGTATAAATGAATATTTTCCCGGTCGCCTCCAATCTATGTCTATATCAAAAAAGTTAGAAGGAGGGCCATTATACCCCCATCCTAAAGGCTCATTTTCATCACTTATAATCAGAGCGCCAACTTGTGTATCTGGGTCTTTTGAAAAGGAAGCAATCCAAAAAGCTAAACCCATATACTTTTCATCACGAGTCGGAACATATCTTGGTTTTCTTTTCGCCATATTTATGAATTGTGGTTAATCATTTGAAGGAAATAGATTTTACATTTTGGATATAACTTTTCTTCAAAATGCGCCAGACCTTCTTTTTGTTTTGCACTCATATGTTTACGTAATATTTTTTCAGGAACAGGAATAGGCATCCTCCAATTAGGAAATTCTGGCATCACTGCATGAAAAGATATCGCCACGCTTCCTATATTTTGCGTGTCTACTCCTTTTATGCAATAGCAGTTATTCGTTGTGTCATAAACATACCCACCGAAAGGAATCCCTTTTCCCGTGGGTATCTTTAAACGAATATTAGCATCTTTATTTTTTTCTACAGCTATCGCCACAACATACATAGAGTAATCAGTTCGAATCACCGACAAACGACTTTTAGCAAGTCGCTCTTCTCTTTCTCGTTCGCTAATCTTCTTATCAGGCATAGTATAGCTCCCTTAAGCAATGTAAGTGGAGTTATTCTATCACTTCTTCTTCTTCTTCGCTACCCTTTTTCTTCCCTTTCTCCGATTTTTCGTCATCAGGTTCAGGTTTTCCTGTTTTTTCAATATCTTCTTCTTCAGGTTTTTCTTTTTCAGGTTTTTCTTTTTCAGGTTTTTCTTTTTCAGGTTTTTCTGGCTTGTGCTTCTGAAAAGCATCTTTTAAACGGGCCAAATCATCCTTGAGTTTATCAGTCTCTTTTAGCCAACTGTCGATTGCAGTATTTTTGGCTGGGGTCTCATCTACTTTACTTTTTTTTTTTTACGCTTCTTTTTATTTAATTTCTTCTTAAACTTTTTAACCTCAAACGGTGAAGCGGTAGACCTTCCATGTATAGACCCCACTGTGGCCATAGGAAGCAACCCCTGTGCTGCTGCGGCTCGTGCTCTCGTATGAGGGCTTGACTCTCTTTGTAATATCCAACTTGAAAAACTAATCATGTTAAGGGTATATACGATAGTCGGCTCAAAATCAGTGGGAGAAAAGAATATGGGAATTTGGGAAGCATATACAGAACAAAAAGCTAATAAAATACTTAACAGCACCATAAATGAAGATATACTTGTATCACCTAATGGCACAGGGGTACTTTCTGTCCTTGGAACGACCAATTACGAAACAAATGTCACTACTGACGATGATATTCCAAATAAAAAATATGTAGATGACGCTATTACCGTAGAAGATTTATGGGATAAAGTAGGAACGACATTATTCCCCGCTACTGTTACCAATAATATATCGAACACTGGAACTTTAGCTTCAGGCAATCACACAATAGGTTCTGGGGCCGCAGGTGTAGATTATTTTCTTGCTTTTAATGGAGAAACAACAGACTCTCAACTAAATTGGCTAGAAGATGAAAAAGTCTTGCAACTATCAACTGATTCGGCGGCCTACAGAGAAACTGACGCTTTTGCTACCGGAGCTTTAACCGTTAATGATGTATCATCAACCCCAACTGATGTAAGATACGCTATATCTGCTTTAACAGGGGCGGCTAATACTCAAACTACCATTGGTGGAATAAAAGCTGGATTTAGGACAACTAATGCAGGGCTTTCATACGACGAAGCAATTGGCGTAAGAGGGTTTAACTTATTAGACCAACTTAACAGTGATGTCGCTTATCTTTACTCTGGATACTTTTCTAACAGAATCGAAGCCACGTCCTGTGATTCTATCGAAATTACTGGCATATATATTCAAGCACTGGAATCATGGGGTGGTGCTCTATCTCCAAACGCATGTCCCGATTTATACGGAATTTATATCGCTGATTCAATAGGCACTCCCACAAGAGCGCACGGTATTTATATAGAAGATATTAATAGCGGTACTTCTAATTGGGCAATTAAAACTCTTGGTGGAGATATAGAATTTACAGATGGTAATGTGACAACAACTGGGACAATTAGTGGAATGGGAATGCAAAAAGTAATATTCTCCTCAAATGTAAATTTCAAAGCCACAGACCCAGATACCACAATATACACAGTTCCAGCAGGATATATGTTTTTACTTGATGAAATGGAAGTTGTCACGACCACTCTCACGGGTGGGGCGGGTACTGCTCCCACAATAAGATTTGGTAATAGCGGAACTCCAGCAGCTTATTTTACAGCGGCAGTTGTCAGTTCAAACGCAGTTGGAGAAAGACATATAATACCAAACCCCCAACAAGGAATCGTAGCAACAACAGCAATAACAGCGGGGGTAACCGTTGGAAGCACAGCAGTAACAACGCATACTGGACACTTTATTCTGCGTGGAACGCTTCTCGCCATTTAATAGAATAGACTCTGTATTTACCAGACTTGATAACAGCCAAGGTCGTCATATCCATGTCGGCTTTGGCTTTTTCAATTAATGCGGTTAAAAGTTTAAATTTTTCTTTTAACTTACGAAGATACCTACGAGTACAATGATGTCCTGTATGGTCTGAAAATAATAAAGTGTTGCCTATTAAAAGGTAGTATCTAAGAAATTGCATCTCTATAGGGGTTTTAAAATATTTTATCAAATACCTTTTATCTTCCGGTATCTGATAATCAAATATTTCTCCTGAAACGACTTCTAACATTCAAAACCCACTTCTTGCTAATAGTTGCGGCTCTACTACTCCATGACAAAGTTCCAAAGCTATTAAAACAATTCCAGCGGCATAATATTTTGGAACGCCCAAACGATGACATTCCTCTAACAAATTCACAACAATAGAAACATCCTCGGGAACGTTTTCTTCATCACAAGTTGTCTCTATGGCCCCTGTAATCTCAATAAGCTCATAGGCTTTTTTTATCCCATGAACTATATCCAAGTTCAAAACTCTGTCTACATATGCTGGAGAATGCAAAACAGCAGAAGATATATTGCCGCCGTAGTACATCTGTTTTCCAGCAAAAAATATATCTATCCACTCTACCGCAGAATCAATATCTTGATTTCGTGCTTTTTCCGCAAACCCAAATTCTTCTTGGTCACTCTTAGAAATACCCATGTCGTCTGGGCTTAGTTCTTCTTCGTCTTCCACAATCATAACAGGTCCATCTGTATCTTCTATTAACTCCAACAATTCTTCTTGAGGCATGTGAATACTCCTTATTCACTGGGGTTTAGGATGTCTATGACCTCATGGTAGGTCAGTTTGTACCATCTGTCAATCTAGAATTTTTTTTAGCAGTCGTATCCCTGTTCTATCGTCTTCAATAAAGGATACCCATCACAATTATCTCCTAGAGGAACGCTACTAGCATACGGCGATATACCTTTAAGACCACAATCTACAAAAAAATCATATGTCTTCCTGTCAATTTTTTCTTGGTATTTTTTTGAATGCTTAACACAATAGAATCTAACGTAGTCAATGGAATCACGCATACAATAACGACATGTCTCATAAGACATTTCTCCCAATAAACAAACATGAGCTAATTGCTTTTTACTAAGCATTTTCCCCTCCATACCACTGCACTTCATAACCTATATCTGAAATAAGTTTTCCAGAGGCATGGTCAATTTCATGTTGGTAAGTTATCCCATACGAATTAGAACTGACTATTTCTTCTATTTCTTTTATAATTATTGAACCCTCTTCTATTATCAATTCTTTTCCAATTAATTTAATTTGGGGATATCTTTCCACCTTAAACGCACGAAACGATTTTCCATCCTCGCCTGCATGAGTGGCACCGCATGTTTCTCTCAACGAAAGACATCCTTCTACAGACGACTGTTTCTCGCCAATACCTTCGTATTTACAATTCAAAAAATATTTGGTTTGATATTTATTATAACAGTGATTAGGAACTACAAATAAATTCCATGGAATTCCTATCTGAACCGCAGCTAAAGCTTGGCCATTAGACTCTATACATATTTTTTCCATAAGAAGGCAAGTCTTATAAACTTCAATAAGATTGCCTTCTGGCACATCTTCACCAATTGGAATATCTTCTAAATCAACTAAAAACATTTATTTAACCAAAGCTTTAACAATAGTATTAGATTTAACTTCTAACCAATGTCTTAATTCTTCTTCTTTTCCTTTAAGTTCGCCCGGAATCTTAAGAATAACAGGAATTTCATTTCCTTCTGGGACAACTAGTGATAAATGTTTCTCAACTAATTCTCTAACGAGACTAGAAACAGAGACCCCTTTATTCTTAGCGGATATTCTTAGTGTATCCCTTACATCCTGCGTAACTGATAAACTCATAATTATAGATTTTGATTCGGCCATTCTTCTGTACTCCTTTCACGTAACTCTGAACTAGCTTGTCTTTCTTCTTTCCTCCGAAGTGCCGCATTTTCTTTCCTTTTACGGCGATTCTTACGGCCTTTACTTTCATAAAACTTTTTTTTACTTAAATCCTGAAGAATGCCTGCTTCATTAACCTCACGTTTAAATGCAGCCATCATGCCCTTAAAAGCTCTATCGTGTGCTTCTGGGGATGCTCCTCTAGGTAAGTCACGCATTTTTACTTTAACACCCATTTATTTTCTCCTAAACTACTTGGGTAATTTTAAAAGTCTAACTCCCATTTTTTTAGCCTTAGCTTTTTTAACATCTTCATAAGAAACCATTTCGTATGATTCAGATGTAGAAGGAAGTTGTTCCACATTGGAGAATATATTATTTAATTTTTTCTTTATATTATTAAATAAACTATTTTCCCAAACATCATCATAACCAATTGTTATTAAATTAGCAAATGAAAAAATATATTCTTTCGAATTTTTTTTACCACATAAATAATCTATTTCAAATTCTTTTGTCCCGTTATGTCTTTCTCTTTCATCACAACACACATAAGGAGTTCTCGCCAATAAAGAAAGACGAGACATCCCATTAAAAACATCTAATACACATCCACAACTATGCATTACAGACATAACGTTTATTATATTTCTGTCTGCTACATATAAACACTTTTCAGCAAATTTTATTGATAAATCATGCGTTGTTATCTGATTTTGGTAAATAACAGGCTCATATCCCTCTCGAAGAAGAAATTCTACAAGAGATATCCAAAAATCTATACCTATCTTGTGATGTTGAACCTTCTTCTTTCCCCACCCATGTACCAACTTTGTTGGGGATAAAAATACTTTATTACCCTCTCGTTTAGCAAACTCTTCCGCAAATTGTCTGCCCAAAACGTTCAAAGAATTCAACACTGGCTTGAAGCATATTATATTTTCGAAACTATCAAAAAATTCATCTGTAATCCCATTATTATAATATTCTGACAATTCTGACGTATTAACAACATCTTCGAAAAAATAATTTAAACTTCTTTCCACCGCTATAGCAATACTGCTATTATTAGTCATCCCATTCGAAGATGAGAACATTCTTTCAGCTAATTTATCTTTAATAGACCAATATTCATCCACATAAGGGAATAACCCTTCAAACCCCGGCCATGAACAAATAATGAAATATTTTTTTGATTCTTTATATCTGTGAAGTAACAAAGAAGATAAAATTACCATCGAACGTATATCGCCAAAAAAGGGAAGAATAGTAATTGAGGACATAGACTCTGGAACATTTCTATCTTTGAACGTGCTACGTTCAAAACCAGACCTCTTAGCCGCTCTTCCCAATATAGAAACTGTACTGTCCATTAACACCCCTCAATAGTACGTGATTTTTCTCTGCACCCTGTGTCGTACAAATCGTTAAAATTATAAAATTCAATTTCCTCTATAGCTTTATCCGTTAGTTTTAAACAACGAGCATTATCATCGAACATATCACGAAAATGAGCAATCACTAACTTGCTAGGTGAAAAATCACACAACCAACGACGATACCCTTCTTGTCCATTTCCATATATTTGGTCGGGACTCTCAAACAACAAATAAGGAGTTCCCATCATAGATGCAAGACGTGTAGAAGCCGTCCAATATTGAATAGTGAATTTAAGTTTAGACAAAATGGCTAAAGTCAGTTCTAAATCTCTAGACTCTGGCATTCTAGAAAAATCTATTATGTGGTCACATGGGCAAGCCTGTGTACTAGTTTCTTCTCCTAGCCATATAATGTTATATCCCCTTTTTTCTAATATCAAAATCAATTCTTTATAAAACTCTGGGGATAGGTTTCTTCCATAAGTTTCTCTCCCACGAGCAAAAATCCCCACGGTATTATCATCAATGTATTCATCAGCCTTGGCTAACATTTCCTTAGATGGAGTTGGTATTCTCACCACATCTCTCTTGGCTTTTGCCATGTCTCCAAATATGGATGCTTCAAATTCCTTACTTCCACACTCACATTCATCTTTTTCTTCTGCTTGAAATTTTTTACACTTCAAACACCTTTTGCCCACCACATGTTGTCCCAGATAAGCCGAGGGACTTATAAGCCCTTGTCCTCGAAAAGACCTTTCAAGTATCGCAAGATTCCTAGAAGTATGGTGAAATGCTTTTGAATATTTTCTAAGATTCTGATGCTCTTTCTTTACTTCCCAAAACTCATCAACAAGATGTCTATAAAGATATTCTCTTCCATACCATCCTATAGCTATAAGATAATGTTCAGGATATTCTTTTTTCATTTTAGGAATTACATACATCAACCCTAAACTTTCACATCCAAACTCAGAAAAACAAAATATAAACATTGTTTTTTTTGGGTCTTTAGGCCGTTTTCTTTTACTTAATTCGAAAACATTTAACCCTATTCGTTCAGTTTTCTCTTCTTTATTAAATATACTGGGTTTTATAATTCTAGTCATATATCATGAGCCTCTTATTCTATACATTCTGGCAATCTTTTTACACTTAGGGCATCTAAATTTTCTTTTCTTACCACAAGACTTGCAAGAATCTATTATCTCATGAAGATGCGATAAATCAGATTTAATTCCTGTAGATAGTTCGCTCCACCCACACTGTCTACATCTTATCATAAATACTTTTTTTAACACAAACTAATATAGTATAAAATTAATAATTTTAAGATGTGAAATAAGACCCGCTATTGCTGTTGCGGTTGCTGCTGTTGCGGTTGCTGCTGTGCCTGACTAGCCGCCATTGCTGCTGCTCCACCAACGGCTCCAGCTCCAGTGAGATTAGGAATGACCTTAGCTACAACTTGTATCCCGGTATCTGACGTTCCGCTCATTTTTTGTAGGTCTTGAAGTGTAACGCCATTTTGTTGTAGAGATTGGGAAATATTTTGATATGCTTGCTTAATTAGTTCGTCATCTGATAATCCCGGCTGGGCAGCTAGAGTTGCCGTATAATCAAGCACGCCAGTATCTCTGCCCGTCTGTGGAATTGTTTGCCTAATAAACTCTATTGTCGAAGTATTGCCAGCAGCAGCATTGCCAGCTTGAGTCATGGCATCATCTACTTGCGTGAAACTATCATTATGTGTTCCATATTGGAAAGCGTCTTTTCCTGCTTGGTCGAAATCTGCTTGTGTTTCTGGAGTATTTTGCATATGTTGAGTACCATGTACCATTGTCGAATCGTCACCATGTGATACTTCTAAATTAAAGTTTTTTTCTAACCATGCTACAGTTGGGTCGCCTTCTGGGACACCACCAGCAACCATAGCATCAACTGCTTGTTGTGCTAATTCCTTTGTGGCATATCCAATACCAGCACCAATTAACGCCCCTGCGGACATCATGAATGCTGCTTTTCCAATAGCTAATTTGTTTTGTGATGCAAATTGTGATAATGCATTCCATCCAGATTTTAATACTTGGGCAGCTTTTTGAGTCACATTGGCCATTTTACCACTTACAGCACCAGCAGCTTTGCCTATTCCTGTGCCTATGGTATCCATAATACCTTCATTGTATACAAAATCTTTAAAATACACAGATTCGGCTGGTGCTGGTTGCTGTTGATTTAAATTTTGAATTCCTTGAACACCAGCATCAAATGTTTTGCTTAAACCCTTCATTATTGGCTTTCTCACAAAGTACATAAGAGCAGCAAATGGAATTGCCGCTGGCCCTCCTACTATGCCAGAAGCTACAAGTGCTGTTGCGAGAGGAACTGGAATCCCCATTTTTTTTGCGTAATGTTGAGCACCCGTGGCTGCTTTTTTAATGGCTGGCATTGCTTTATCAGCATATCGTTGCATTTGAGCATCAGTATCCTGTTGAGAGGATGCTTTATCTCTCTGCCCCTGATAAGACTGTTGGAATCCTTGTTTAATACCACCAAGCAAACCTTCATCAAGTACTTGCTGCTGCTGAATAAAATTATCAAGTTCGTAGAAATTCATGTAGTTTCCTGCCACACTATATATTGTTAGGCAAAAAAATTTTTATATAAAAAAGGCCCACAACACGATTGTGGGCCTTTTTTCACGCTATATATGACATTATTCTCTATAATCTAGTAGTAAGCATCATCGCATCTTGGTCAGCGTGAGACTTTCGATAAACTAATATAGTAATAATTTATTTTTTTGTGTCAGAATTTTCCGTGGTCGCTATTATTTTCACATACTTTCCACAACCCCCGCAAAACGCCCTCAACTCCTTACGCAGCCACCCAACACCGTCACAAGTTTGGCATGTGTCCCCTACGTTGTAAGGTGACTCTATCGGGTAGCTTCCAGTGCCTTCACAGATAGAACAGACCTCTTGGACTGAACATAAGTCCTCTGCGTAACAACAATCTGAATCGCAGTAAGGTGCTCCATGTGCTCTTTTATCGTGGATAAGAGGTGTTGAATCTTTCATAATTTAATATAGTATAAATAAAAAAAAGCGAGGAAAATAATTTCCTCGCCCACTGGCGACTGTAATGTGGAAAACCACAAAATGGCCCAAGCACAACACCGCATCCCACAGTGTCTTGGGTGAGTACGCCAGATTTATTTCTTCAAAATTCTTGTGATTCTTTTATTCTCTCTTGTGTCGAATAATTCCCAAGTCTTTTCTTTTATTTCTTCATCATCATCGTCGCTTATAGAGCCACCACCAAGGTTATATGCATATGCTCCTTTGCCCAGCTTCCCACCACCAAAACCTTCTTCCCCACCTAAATCTTTAGCTAATTGAGGAACAGAAACCGATGGGTTCATAGAGCGTATTGACCCTTCTATTCTATTTCCTTCTACTAAAGCAAATACAATAGCCGTATGAACATCTTCCCACGACACCATTTCCTGTGCCATTTCAGCAATTACATCTCTATGTCTGCCGGGAATATGTCCCATTCCTACAACAGCAAAACCTTCGTTCATAAGAACTTTTTGTGTCGCTTTTGCTTTGTTGTCTATCCAAAATTTTGGCCTGTCAAAATTCACAATCCTCTTCATTAAAGAAGGATTCCTAAACTCAAACAATTTCGCCCATGCCGTAAACTCAAACTCAGTAGAGTCATCTGACATCATATTTTCGGTATCTGTAGATATTCCTATTAGTAAAGCAGTAGGAACTATGTTGCCAGTCTTTTTAATGGCCTCTTCTTGACCGAAAAACTCCAGACCTAAATTCTTAATTAGGTCATATATCGTGGCACAACAACTTCCAGCCTTGAGATGAATAAACAATCCTTTAAAATCTTTATCACACGCTTCACGATGATGGTCTATTACTATATCAAATTCCACTTCATGTTCGCCAACACCAGCATGTGCGGGTGTTGTATCAAGAGCAATAGACAAAGTGTATTCTTCTGGGTTATACTCAGAAATGGGCCTCATATTAGGCTCAAGAAGATTCACCATAGAAGCATTTTGAGGATGGGCCACATGACCCATATAGAAACCATCAGCGTCGATTCCATAAGCTTTTTTTAACAACCACTCCATTGCTATAATTGACCCTATGGCGTCTGGGTCCGGTGCAGGATGGGTAAACAGAGCGACCCTAAAAGGCTGCTCTGTGTTTTCGAAATATTCTTTGAATCTTTCCCAATATTCGGGGGATTCTACCATAGTAGTTATCTCTGACATGCCATTACGATAGCAAAAACTATCTCTAATGTCAATCGCCTTGTTGCGACATTTCGTGACCCTTATCCAAAGAATCGCTCAATTCAGATATTTTTTCCCTCAAATTAGAAATCTGTTTTTCAAGTTTCTTAGGTTCTTTCCCTAAACCATCTGCGGTATTCAACTTATCTTCCAACGCATGAAGGTCTTTTTTCAACTCTCCCAATACATCTAAATCCTCGTCTGAATATGTTACTCCAAGTGTTTCAGGAGACATATCTTGGTCTTCTCCTGTGGATGCTTGGCGTATTGGATTTGGTGCCTGTCCTACTGCGTCAGCTATTTCACCACGTTCTGCTTTATCAGCTTCTTCTATAACTTTCTTTTTTTTCAATGTTTCATTAAGAACACTTGGGTCACCAGATGCCTTGTGTAAAGTATCCCAATAATCTGCATCTGCATCGCTGACCCTATCTGTTGGATGTGTGTTGGCTAGACCAAAGAAACTAGCATCATCTGCTGTCTGATGGGATGGTTGTGCGTAAGAGGGTGCGTCATCAAAAATACCTTCTTTTTGTGCTTTTTCCCATTTATCAGTCCAGTCGTCTATAGAATCTTTAAATTTTTCTAGGTTATCCATAATACTGTATATACTACTTTTCTTCTTCTTTTATTATGTTAATTGAAGTTTCTAATCCAATTCTTATTCCACGCCAATATTCCTCGCCACCGGGGTCGGTATTATGTTCTGATTTTATTACTTCTAATTGGTCCTCTAACTCTTCTAAAATACATTTTTGTGGAATATCTACTCTATCCAATCTGTCTAAAACCATACCCGTGAACATAGCTAAAAAACTTCCTGCAAATCCAGATAAAATAATAACCGTAGGACTCAAGCCAAACGCCAGTGCTCCGCATATAAATCCACACCAAGTTCCCATACATTGATAACACTCAAAAACATCATAAATTTTTTCGTGTAATCTTTTTTCTAAAAAACATCGTACAGGTTCAAAAATAGAACCATCCACTATTATCAGTGTCAGGCCAATTGTGGCTAATGCAAATAATAAAAATTCCATTTAACTATCCTTATAATCCAAAATACTCAACAGTCAACAGAGCAAACCATCCGGCTACTAAGCCTGCTATTGCATAACCTAAACAACTCATTACATGTTTAAACATTACACCTCTTTATCTTCATCTAGGGGTTCATCTAATATTTTACTTTCCATTACTACACCTTCAGCAATTTCAGCAGTAAGGTCATCCATATTTATCGTTGACATCGAAGACCAATGCGGGTCATTTTTTGGTACATTTTCTTTATCCGTATAAAAATGCATTTCTAAATTATATTTATATGGTTTTTCTAAAATATCACTTTCTTCCATGCCTGATAATAAATCTTCAATCATTTCTTTTGCAACAGATATAGAATCTTCATAAGAACAACAAAGTAATTTCCTTAAAACTTGTGTGGCTGGAATTGCCTTTTCCCGCATTTTCAAAAGGTTTAACAACTGTCTTTTTTCATTACCATCTATTAACTCAGCTATGGCATTATAGCGGGCAATAATTTGACCTTCTTTTGGAGAATTCATTCTAACATCAAAAAAATATTCGTGAAAGTTATCTTCTGTTATTTCTATTTCTTTTGTCATTATGGTTTAAACGTCTTTCCTATTGTGGGGTGTTGATGAGTACATCTGATGATATATGCTCTTAGATAAGCTTCTGCCTCGTTCAAGAAGCTTTCACTCACCCTAGTGCAATCCCAACCGGGACGAAGGCTTTTTGTTTTATCCAAGATATACTTCTTGGTCGCTACTTTGTTTATAATACTCATTTCTCTTCCTTAAAATAGTAGTGTTATAACGATTCTAAATAATTTAAATCTAATTCTACACCACCGTCAATTACCAAAATTTCTTGTTCTTGTGGTTTTACAGGAACAAACTTCTTTTCTTCTACTATCTTTGGAAATGCCAAAACCATAAGTCTTCCATCCAAAGATTTATCTTCTGGAATTAATTTGTGTCTAAGATACTTAGGAGGACTATCAAAAGTAAAACTTCTGAAACCGGGGCCGGGACGTTCAAGCTTTATTCTAACCAAATTGCCAAATGAATTCTCTTCATCCCAATATTCAAATTCTTTCTCAAACCGTTGATAATCCTCTTCCCATATCGTTACCCTATTTGTCACACCATTTGCATCTTCAATCGTGGCTATGTAATACTCTGTTCCCTTTTTAGATAGTTTCTTCTGAGTCTTCTCTATTATTTGAGCCTCAATAGGCAATACTAATTTAGTTTCATCTTCAAATCCATCAAAACTATATCCGCCTCTGTAATCTTCGCTATATTCTAAAATATGGTCCCAAGCAAACCCATAGAACTCACGCTCGGCTGTCTGCGGGATGGCATTATACAACTCGGCAACCTTGGGATTTATTTCTCCTTTTGGAACAAAGGTTGATAAGATTATATCCTCATCTTCGACAATTTTCTTCTGTATCCCAGTTACGTTTCTTTTATATTTTCTAAACGTTTTCCAAGCAGTGTCCACATCACCTAACATGTCACTGGCAACTTGCTGAAATGCCTCTTTATCTTCTAGGTCAATCCAGCTTTTTAATATTTCTTCTGTTTTATTTTTATGTTCATTATAAAGAAGATATCTAAACTCATCGACAATCCCACTTCTTGATTTCTTATTTCTTATATTTCGGTTTTCTCTCTTCTTTGTTTTATCTTTATAATATTCGTAGAACTCATACAGTGTCTTCCTATCTCCGTCCTTCTCAAATAAATTAAGACCAATTAAAGGCTTCAGCACCTTAGCGTCTGTACCAAACCTCGCCAAGAAGTCCTCGAATGAAGAATAAGGTTGTGATGCAACTATTCTTTGAGCTATTTCCTCACCAATTCCTTTGATGTTGGAAAAGCCCATATATATTTCCTTACCAGCAATCTCAAACGTCCAGCCAGAATTATTGACATCTACACGATTGACTTTAATGCCACATCTTTCTGCCTCTACTTTATATTCTTTTACCCTATCACCCTTACCTTCACAACTTAGTGTTGCTGCAAAGAACTCAATGGGATAGTGAGCCTTCAACCATAACATCCTAGAAGAAATATAAGTATATGCTGTCGCATGTGAATTCGATGTTACTACTCCATTTGGCAAGAGAAAATTGTGGGTAGGATTGGCAACTTCAAGGTCACACATCCTTCGCTTGCCCACGGCACGGATTCGTACAATGTTCCCAGACACCAAATTCCCGGTATTGGAGATTGGAGCATGTTCTGCAACAGTTTGTACCAATCGTCCTTCATCTGCCTTGAACTCTTGAAACATGTCATATCTATTCGAATTAACATGACATCGTTCCGGCGAACCGCTTCCTCTTTCAACATCTGGTCCCTTTGTTGAACAGTCGGAAGTTTGAAATGGCCGGGGCGACTGCTGGGATGTTCGTAAAAATGATAGAATCCGTCTACTTCTATCCAAATCTTCCCTTTCACAAAATCCACTTGTTTTCTTTTCTCTCCACAACGAATCTTGTTTGTACCCCAACCCAATTGTTGATAAAGCCAAGCCTCCATTCGAGATTTTTTTGAACTTTTCGATAATGCCTCTGTGATTTTTGCAAACTTCTCTGGGTTCTCTTCTCTCCAATTTTTCAATGCTTTCGCACGTTGAGCTTGGATTTCTGGGCGTGCAGAAGTTCTCTTGGCCGATTCCGACATAATCTTTATTCTGTCTGGATGCTTGTTGTCCTCGTTTAGCTTGTCCATCCTTGCTTTTATATTTATCTTTTTTACCATTTCGCACTTTTGACAATACTTGAGATGCGAATCTCTTTCTCTCTGAATTCTGAATTCCAGTCCACAGCGAGCTTTGTACGTCTCGTTCGACTTCTTCCAAGCTAAATTTCGACACTTCTGACAATTTCGATGATGTTCTTCCATCTTTCTTTTGGTCAAACACTTTTTCCCACACCGAGCAATATGTTTCGATTTTTCCAATTTGTCTTTTATATTTAATTTCTTGCAACTTTTGCAATCTCTTCGGTGTTTCTCCCATTTCCGTTTGTTTGCTAAAACCTTCCCACATCTTGTCTTCCATCCATCTTTTTTTCTCGACGGCATAATTGCTCCTATATTGTTGGTCACAATATATATAAGAGCGTGTTTCGCAAATTTCCCGTAAAGACATTTGACCTTTTTTTGTTAAAAACTTATGGTTAGCACTACACGTTACTTTATAACCATCATCAAATTCAACTTCAAATGCATCTAACCAGCCATGGTCATGGACCGCAATTACTTTTGTTTCTTGTGTTTCTCCACTTTCAGAAACACAATATACACTTTCTCCGGGTTTAAAAGAGGCGATTTCTTTCAACCCCTTGGGGCACGGAATTAAAGTATCTATGGTCATACTTTTATTAAAACCATATTCAGCAAAACTCGCTATCTGGTCCCACAAAATTTCTACTTTTTCTTTGTCCCAATCCAGAACTTTTTGCCCATTTTCTACAAATGATTCCTTATAAGATACAAATACTTCCTCTTTCTTTTTAGAGATAGCTTTTCTTACTTTTTCGCAATGAGCAAGAGGAATGTCGCCGACTACATTCAAAATTTTCATTACCTGTTCTTGGTAAACCATAATACCATACGTAACCCCAAGAATAGGTTCAAGAGCGGGATGAATCCAATAATCTTCTTCACCTTTTTTTCTTCTAACAAATTCATCATGCATACCCATCCCCATCGGACCCGGACGATATAAACTGGTATATGCAACTAAATCATCAAAATTTGTAACCCCACCCTTTTTAACAAGCTCTCTCATACCATCAGAATCAAACTGGAATACACATTTTAATTTAGATTTATTTGCAATGGCTATCGCTTTAGGGTCATTCAAATAAGATGTGTCAGAAAAATCCTTCTGTCCGGGTAAAGCACAAATAGTTTTCACATTGTGCCTATCCTTAATTAATTTGCAGCAAGCATAAATGCGAAACAAATCAACAATAAGCAAGTCAAATTTAACTAGCCCCAGTGGACCCAAATCAGTTCCGTGTAACCCTTCCACAAAAGCTGATACCGGAGCACCGTCCTTACCTTTGACAAGAGGAATAAATTTATCAATAGAAGACTTAGAGATAATAAGCCCTCCAGCATGTGTTCCCATGCCACGATTACGATTCAAAAGTCTATCAGCAGCATTTGTCGCATCTGGATATAATTTACAATATTCCTGCAATCCCGGTGATATCTCTTTTGCTTTTTCTAACGTAAGAGATTTTCCATCCTCATCAACTGACGGAAGCTTTGTTGTTATGCTTAATATTTCTTGTCTATCTAATCCATATACTCGGGCCATGTCAACCAAAGAACTTTTAATTCCAAAAGTAGTATAACTACCAACCCAACACACCTTGTCTCTTCCAAAACATTTTGGTGCCCAATCTTCCTTCAAATAATCTCTTACTTCTTTAATGTAATCAACGTCTGTATCAGGAAATTCTCCCATAAAAGAAGCAGCGGGTTTTTCAATATCAAAATCATCAACTATCCCCAAAACATAAGCCAACAAAAGATTATGCTCATTATGTGAATACTTTTTCCCCGATTCAACTAGATTTAAAAAATAATCGTGTTCAGAAAGGTCAGAAACACCTTTGAACTCAGATATAAGACGTGCCATGTGCTTTTTAGAATAAATTCCCCTCTTCTTCAAACCATCCACAGCTAAATTAATAAGTTTCTCTTTGTTCGTCATCCCAATATTATATCATAAAATAAAATTTATACAACTTGTTTTAATCTTTAACGTATGGTAATAATTGATATTTCATTAAAAGACATAAACCAATGATAATAACGCCAAAAACACTGGCTATAATCGACCTCACATCACAAGAAAACCAAAAATAATCAACAAAACTAAAACAAGATATAAGGCCACTAAAAAACATAATAATTAATAAAAATAATTCAGCTTTCTTTTTCATCTTCTTATCCCTGTTTTTGTAATTCATCCCACAATTCAACCATGATATCCCTAACCTCTATCTGTTCGCAAATATCTAATTCGTAAGCCTCACGATAATATTCTACCATCTCACCGATATGACGCCATCTATTCTCATCCATCTTTTACTTCCTGTTTTTCAAAACCTAATTTTTCAAATAACTTACCCAAAAATTCCATAACCTCGCCTGTAATGCCTGAATAAGTTCTTTCAGAATTGCCAGCTATATTCAAAGTCTCAATGCTATATCTTTCAATCCACTCAGCTATAACATCCACTTTATTATTCAAATTTAAATTAATATCAATATGTGGTTTTTTGTACTGCTCAATTGCTTTTAAAGTACATCTTTCCCCAGCAGAATTAAAATCAAAAGCAAATCTTATAGTCCCATCAGAATCTCTAACATTAGCAAATGTTCTAGGAGAATACTTAGGGGAAGTGTGTTCTTGAAGCCCATATTGTCCTGCCCAATCTGGGTGTGGACCACTTTGAGTAATAAAACCTTTAGGCATCCAGCCACCAGTTTCTAACCCATATTCTTTTGCCGCTATTAGCCCGCCAATATCGGCCCCAATTTGAGAACCGCTGATTATCTTCTTTAACATAAACGTCTCCTTATTCTATTCCCTCTATTATAAGGATAAAAATAAATTTTACAATTGTTATTTTGACTTTTTCATCTTTACTGCAAAATATGTCCCTATGAAATTTCCAAGCACCATTCCTACCAAGGCAATTGGATATTTGTCTATAAAAGCAAGATAAAGACTAACTGCATATATTAAAGAGATGGTTCCGCTAGATATCGCTGCTTTTAAAGCGTTATTGTTAATAATACCTCGTGCCCATATCACTTCAAGCGAAGAAGATACTGTTGTCATAGTCCCGACAAGTAAAAATATTAATATATGTGTCACATCTCTATTCTACCATATTTTCAAAACATAAACAACAAGGCATTATTGATTAGCCACAACCGATTCACAAAAATTCAATAATTCACTTTCTGACCAATTGTTTTTAGCAAATTGTGCCATCATAGAAACAAACTGTATATTGTCTTTTGTGTAAGGCTTAGAAGAATCAATTCTGTCTACACTTGCCCTATCAGGGGTTCTAGGAAGCTGATTACTATGGCATGTATTAATTAAATTTTTCAATTTCCAACCCGTATAAGGACATCTGCCTTTTTGTTTTTCCCATTGCCCCTTCAAATCTTCCAATGTAACATCACATTTATGATGTCGTCTTTTCATATTTCTTAAATGCCAACGAAAAGGAGAATACGAATCATTCTTCATTATTTTTAAATTATTGTTATTATCAAAAACACGCAGATGAATATTGCTTAACTTGCCAGCACAAGACAGAGAGCAATATGTTTTGCGACCCTTTTTTTTATTACGATTTGCTTCTGATTTATCTCTTAAAAATTTATTTCCGCAAAATTCACATATTAATTCAACTTTAGCCATAAAAAAACCTCCATACTATTATAGTATGGAGGCGGTCGAAAAAATTACTGGAGCCGGAGGGCATCGAACCCTCGTGCCATCTATCCTATTATGCAGCGTCTACCAAGCATAGTCGATTGATTTTCTTTGGCTCTATAATCGACACAGCCTCAATGGGTTCTCTCCCATCCGTATCCCAAATCCTTTTCGTGTCGGTTCGCCGGGAAACTCCCGAAGCACTATCCCATCATTTGTTATCCTTATAGCCTTCATGGGCATAGTCTATAAGGATAGGCTGCTATGCAGCCAGTGCGTAATCGCTTTTGGCAATTAAATTTTTAATCGAGTTTTATACTGGCCGCTCGATAAACCAGTGCTGGCAGCTAACATCGTCATCATAGTGGTCGAATCCAACTTCGGCCCCGTCTTATGTATATTATACTACCTAGACTCATTTTGTAAAGCAGAAAAAATTATACTGAACTATTTTTTTTATAAGCTTCGAGTATGTAGCTTAGTTTTAACAATTTATCCCCCATCAAGAGTCGATTATGTAATTTACTCTTTTGGTTGGTGACATTTTCATTCGATAGCACTTTTTCACGCTCACGTATTTCTTTTACCAATGCTTGAACTTCTGGCGTATCTGGCAAATCAGAACTGAAGTAGGGTGGATACTTAGCAGTATCCACTAAAGGCATAATACCATTAATAACTTCGTCAACAAAGGGAATATAAAACTCAATCTTTCTATCACTAAGATAATGACGACGGAGTGCTTCCTCTGCATCTTTCTCAGGAAGGTCTGGCTTGTCTGGAGGGGTGATTGTACCAAGTTTTTTACCCGGTTTATAATAGGCATAATCGTCGTCATGAAAAAATGGTATGACAAACTTTCTACTGGTAGCGTGTGTCTTGCCTTTTTTTTCCCACTCGGGGTTTGGAGGACCAGTAAAGCCGCCCTTTTGAGAAAACATATCATCTCGTGTTTGAACATCTGGGGCTGCAACGCTGACGATACGAGTGTTATGGGTATCGCCACTAGCTACGTCAATATATTCAAATTTAAAATAAGGATTATCGTTTTCGTCCTTATGTTTTGATGCCCATATTACAGCTTCCTGCTCATACTTCTTACCATAATATAAAGCCTTTTCTTTATCCATATGAGGAATAAAAAAGCTATCTTCATCTCTCCCAAATCTGCCTTTTATCGGAATCGGACCAAATCCAGAAACTTTTTCTTGTTCTTTCCCTTTACGAATAGTCACAGGATTAAAACTAATGAGTCGTAAATCCCTCATCAAATCCTTATTTCTTTTTTTATTTTCCTTGTCAGGTGTCTCTTTAGCTTGGGGATTTTGTGCCGTAAGAATGGCAAATTGATTGACGTGAGGAACATCCCCCAACATAATACTACGAAGGCGACTAAAACCACTCTCTGCCAAATATTGTTTAAAGTTTATTATCATAATGTTATTTATGGTCTTAAGTTAAAATCTGCTAAATATTGTTCAAAGCTTATTATCATAATGTTATTTATGGTCTTAAGTTAAAATCTTCGACTCACATTAACATTATAGGTTACAGTCTCATTTCGTAAACCAGAAATTGCTGGAAAATAGGTGCGTTGTTACACCAAAGGGATTTCGGGTAAATCTAGATTAACGTCCCATTCCTTAGAGGATTGCTACTCTTAAGCCCACCTTCCTATTTTCCAGCAATTTTCTTTTTCAGCTTACTTAGAGCTTCGCCAAGCCACATACAACCATATACAATTAGAACATATAAGCTATATCCAATTAAAACTATCGCCCAAATCGGCCAGAGGATACTTAAAACACTCGCTAATGCTATACTCATTCCTTCTTCCATGTTATAACTGGAACATAAACAAGCTGCCATGAAAATCCCCAAAATATATAATATTAAAAACATCCAAAACATAACTCACCTATTTTCAATAACTAGATAAATATCACCAATTGTTTGTCCAAGTAACTCCATAATATTCTCTGAAACTGAGCCTTTTTTCCACCAAGCCTCTCGTAATTCAACCAATTTACGATAAAGCCGCTTTGTAGTCCATGCCTCATATTTCTTAAGTATTTCTATTATGCGTTCAGTTAAATCACAACCCATAGCCACAATCGCATAAATAGCAAGAATAGTATAAGATATTTCAAAAGTGCTTTGTGTATCAATGATATGTTGATTTAACACATCATTAGCTAGGTCTATATGCTGGTCTATGTCAGTAGGAGGTTGTGCTTCAAATATTCGCCCCAACATTTTCATAGCAGTAAGACTTGTAGATTGTCCCGGTTGTAACAATGTACACAAATTTTTAGCATCATTGGGAGTCAACATTGATGCTCCCGTGCGTATTGCAGACCATACTGCATCTTGAGAGCCACCATAGCCATTACCATTAAAGGCAGTTTTGTGTTTTTCAGCAAAATTCAACAACCATGGTGAAAGTTGAGCAGACTCTTCGACCGTAAAATGAGTATCCTCGGCGTGTAAAATCATCTTACATACACTAAGTGTATTTGATTTAGACCGAAGAATTGCCGCTGTAAGCTGGGCTGAATTCCATGTTGTAATGTCTTTTTTACCCATTTATCGTTCTTTCAATGGATATTATATCTTAACAGTCTTATTTTGTAAACCAGAAAAAATATTTTCATGGATAGATAGATAAGGATAGGATATTACCAAAAAAGGAACACAAATGTTCAAAAAATTCCAAGAATATATGAATGCCCGAGGCAAGATAAATAAGCCACAAGAAAAAGAGATAGCGGATTATGATGGTCCAAGCCCAAAATCTCCGCCTGCTTCTAAGGCACCAACCGCCTTAGATAAAGAAATGGCACCGCCAAAAACTAAGCAGGAACCCAAGCCCTATAGCGCTCCCGGCAAGCCTGCTGGCAACAAAGCTGCTGAAAGTGGCTTTGGCGATACTGGCGATAAAAACTTAATCTATAAACCCGATACCAGTAAAATTCCCAAACAAGACAATATTGAGGGTCAAAATAAGAAAAATTATCCCCCTAATAAAAAAACAAAGACTGAACATTTTTTAGATACAACCAAGGGAATGAGTATCCATGAATTTACAAATCATATGATTACAAAACGTAAAGAAGGATTGGATGACCTTCCTGTGATTAGTGAAAATCAGCACCCAGAAGAAATTATTAGATATGTTTCAGTTCTGGCTAGTAAAAGTGATTCTGTTATGGAAGACTTAATTCATGCTTTAAAACGTAATGGTTGTTTTAAAAAGCTTGTTGAAACACTTATAGAAATCCCAGAGTCATTAAATATGATGACAGAATTATTTTCTGATGATATAGATGGAGCAAGAAGATGTAGAAAACTAGTTCGTTGTATGGAAGATTCATACACAGAAGCAGTTGGACCTCCATTTGGCATTTCAGACGAAGACGAGGGACCGACAAATGGACAACCACATAATGTGGTCCCCGGTGAGGATGAAGAGGATGAAGAAGGTGCTGAACCTTCACCCGACGACGAATTCGACCCCAATGATGAAGAGGGTGAAGAAGGCGAAGAGGATGATGATGAAGGTGATGAAGATGATGAAGATGATGAATACGATGATGATGAGGACGATGATGACGATGAAATGGGCGGATTTTCTAAAAAGAAAAAGAAAAAGAAAAGATTTGCCCACGATAATTTATTAGACGCTATGGGAGAGTATGAACACATGAGAGCGAAAATGAGGGGTTACTAACTCTCACCATGTTCGAAAAAGCCCGCTGAAAAGCGGGCTTTTTTTATTCATACTTAGGTGCCCCTACAATTTTTCGTTCCATGTCTGATAGCCCTAGCTTCGTAGCAAGGATGTCTCGCATCATACCAGTATGTGCTCGTTTACCCGAAGCCATGAACGCACGACCGAATAAATGATTAAAGTTCTTTTTCATTACTTTAACCGCTTTACGATACTGCTGCACCTCACTAGAATTAGCTTCATATATTGCATCTACATCTTCTTGCATTTTATGTTTACCACAGACAGATTAATATGGCTAAAGATATTCCAACAACCCATGAAATTATTGTCCACATTTTAATTGGTTCAATCATGTTTGTCCTTTCAATTTAACATCTTTGCTTCATCAAATCTAAGTTTAAGCGTTTTTCCTCCACGAGCGGGGCTTAAGAACCGAGAAAACAACAAACCGTGTTTCACAGGGTCTACATCTGTAATTCCAAGACAATAACAAGCTAAAGAACCAGCACCAGAGCCTCTAGCTGGGCCTACTGCATACTCTCCATACCCACCTGTTTTTTCATCCCAATAACGACGTGCTTCATCTGTCATCATTTTTGTTAATAAAAAGTAAGAAGCAAATTCCTTTTCGCAAATAAGAGCATATTCTTCTTTTATTCTTTCCAAATATTCTTGTGTTTTTGGCAACTGCCTCACTTCGAATCCACGCATAATAGCCTTACGGAATTCTTCTTTGTCATCTGGAAGAGTAGGAAGTTTCACCGACCTGTCTAATTCAACACCTGCGGCCTGTTCGCAAATAGAAATTGTATTTAATTTAGCTTGCACAAAATACTCATATGGAATTACATCATAATAGTCTTGTTCCCATTTTTGATTTAATTCGTCTTCGCTTTTCATCCATAAATTTGTGTCCTGAAGCTCGAACAAATCTGCTAGTACTCCGTCCTTTTCAGCCTTTTCTTTTTTTTCTTCTATCTCAGCAAGCGTTTTATTTGTTTGAATCATGAGCATAAGTTGCTGCATATAACTGTCTTTTTCAAAGGCATAATGACAATCATTCGTCAAAACTAATGGAAGTCCTGTTTCTCGATGGGCATTTATCAAGAAAGCGTCATACGGTTTTTGCTTATCAAAATCAAGAAGCATAATTTCAAGATAAAATTCACCAAACATTTCTTGATACTTTCGTATCATTTTCATGGCTTCATCAGCACCACCCCTATCAAATGCTTGTCCTATTTCGCCGTTGTAACAAGCACTGGAGAAAATAATTCCTTCTCTATGTTCTTGTAATACTTCGTAATTAATTCTAGGTTTATAATAAAACCCTTTCGTCCATGCCCAAGAGGACAGGGCAACTAGGTTACTATATCCTACGTCATTATAAGCAACTGCCAAGAGATGATAAGATTTCCTTAATCTTAATTTGGCTTCTTCATCCAATTGTTTTGCATAAAGCCCAGTAACTTCTCCAGCTTTCAATTCCATCTGTTCTGGGTTTATATACAACTCACAAGCAAATATAGGGGAGATTCCAAACTTATCACAAGCTCGTATCTGAGGTGGTATCGCAGCCATCATGCCATGGTCTGAAATACACAAATGCTTCTGTCCTATATCGACTGCACGCTTTGCATATTCAGCAGGGTCACCAAACCCATCTAACAGGGAGAAGTGTGAATGCAAATGAATATGTTCAAATCCTACATTTTCCATTAAATACTCATTTCAAGCCCTACAGCTACCGAAAATTTTCCAAACTCTTTAAACCCAACCTTTAAATAGAAGCCTATTGCTTCATATCTAACATCTGAATAAACTAATATTTTACTTACTTTAGGAGTTTTGGTTCTATGACTATTCATTTTTCTAACTATTGAAATTGCTTTAGAAATAAATAGCTTTCCCAACCCCTTCCTCTGTTGTGCTTTGCTTATGGCAAGTGCCTCTATACATACGACATCTTTACTGTCATTTTCCAAGCACATCATGCCTATCAGTATACCATTTTTTTTGATTACATAAAAGAAATTATTTTTAATTGCATCAATTACCCACTCTTTTTCTTCCAACTGTGGGTAAAACCCACGAAAAGCTTTTTTAACCATACGGTTAATAGAAGGATAATCTTCAACAGTAGCTTTCAGTATTAAATTCATTTACTCAGCTTTTGAAGCTTCTACAAACTTATTCCATGTTTCTTCTACTTCTGTTGCTTTATTTTCAATTAACGCAGTTTGTTGTTTGAATTCAGTATAAACAACCTTAAATTCTTTTTCTAGCTTTTCTTTCTCTTCTTTAAGTGCAACCATCGTGGTCGAAAACTCTTTAAACTCATCCGTCAAATATATATCAGACATTATTTTTCCTTTCATTGTCTTGATTGTGTGATTATTTTACACCATTATAAAAAAAATATCAAGTAAAAATTTACTCAGGAGATGATGAAGCTGAAAACCTATTTGGAAAAGAAGTGAAATTAATTCCAATTTCTAGTTTTGATACAAGTGGTGCTGTTGATATGATGAAAAA
>Ga0209045_1000870_pt1 | contig 31731 bp, 21 predicted proteins | sample SaaInlLV_10m_DNA_4_FD_184664 | JGI IMG/M metagenome (GOLD analysis project Ga0209045, IMG submission 184664) | Marine microbial communities from expanding oxygen minimum zones in the Saanich Inlet - Saanich Inlet SI072_LV_200m_DNA (SPAdes) (version 2) | ecosystem: Environmental > Aquatic >...
TCTGGCGGTCCGTCGCCGTCTCCGGGAGTTCGAGGTGCACGATTCTGCTGGGTTGGCCCGGCTGCTGACTGAGTGGGAAGGTCTCCAGCGTTGGTTGGCCCCGTGGAGGGATTGCGTCCTCGGCTCGCCGCGGAACGGCAAGGAGGATGGCTACATCGGTTCGTTGAGTATGGTTGTCGATCCTGGAGACACTCCGCATCGGTTCTACCCGGCGAAGGTGGCCCTCGACTTGCGCATTGTTGAGCGCGTGTTCGGGCAACCGGTGGACCCCTACACGCTTGACGTTACCGATTGCTCCGGGAAAGAGCCGGAGGCCTGCGGCAGCCGGTTTGACCGCATTACGCCCAGGAAAGGAACGCTTACCTGGACCCTTCTCGACGGGAAACACAGACCGTTCACCATTCGCTTCCGAGAACTGTCCAAGGCTCCCCCGGGAACAGGCATGGTCACGCTTGGAGACGGCGATCACTTCTACTTCGACGAGGCGCAGAAGGCCACGCTTCCGCACGATATGTGGAGCTGCGTCTTTCTCGATTGGGACGGTGATGGGCGGCAGGACGCCCTCGCTGGGTCCTGGAACGACTTCTGCCATCTCTGGCGGAACATTGGGACGGCACAGACGCCGGCCTTTTCTGCCCGGGAGCATTTTCTGATCGTGGATGACACGGGTGAACCCCTCGCGACCAACCCCGAGCATCATGCATGCACGTTCTCCATGATCATGCCGGCAGATTTTGATGGCGACGGCCGTGTCGACTTGTTCATGGATCGGTACTTCAGCGGCGCACCTTCCTTTTACCGAAACGTGGGACCAGAGCCCTTCCCAACCGTTGCCCAGGGGCGGAGACCCGTCGGTCTCTCCCGAGGCAAGATGGCGTTCGGCGATCTGAACGGGGATGGCATTGCCGATGCGGTTGTGGTCAAACATGTGACGGACAAGGACACGCTCCTGGTGCACCTGGGGCAGGAATTGGATACGGATGGCGCTCCGTGTTTCGAACCGGGAACTCCTTTGCCCGTGGAGGTGAAACGGGCTTTTGGGGGCGGCTGGGGGGCGAAACGAACAACTGTGGCCTTGGCTGACACGGATGGTGATGGGGATCTGGACCTATACGTCGTTGGGGCGCCGCACGTCACCTATCACGAGAACACAGGGAGTCGGGATGCGTTCGTGTTTGGCCCCGGAGAACTGGTCGAGTATCGGGGGAAGCCTCTTGATGTTGGGTTCTATTACCCGTCCATTTCGTGGTCAGACTACGACAGCGACGGTGACTTGGACCTCATCAAGCTCACTGGCGGTCGGATCTACCTGAATGCCGGCGATCGGCACACGGTCAAGCTGTCCAGTGTGGTCAGAGCGCCGTTGACCCGCCAGCGGCGAATGGGGCGAAGCAACCTGAAATGCCAAGCCATGCTCGACTGGGATGGTGACGGTGACCTGGATCACTTGCTCCCCCACAGCAGATCTCTCGATCTTCTGCTGACCACATGGCAGGACGGTTACTTCCGGAGTAGGTCAACCGTAGAGGTCGACGCAAACAAGACAGACTGGTATGGATGTCCGGACCCGACCGAGTATGAAGCACTGTATGCTCTGTTGATGCCATTTGATTGGGACGGTGACGGCGACCTGGACCTGTTCTACAATTCGGAGCATGCGTGGCGCTTCGGGTACCTGCACTACTACGAGAATCTCGGCGACAATCGATTTGCCCCCGAGATTGAGTGGCGCCCCGGCGGCGGGACCTGTGACCATGTGCCATTCGTGGCCGTGAAGAACGCGCAGGCGGCGCAGATTGACGACAAGACGTTCCTCGACTACCTCTCCTACCGTCGTGAAGGGAGCTTCGACCCCAAGGGTGGCGTGATCCGTTTCTGGTTCAGGCCGAACTGGGGCCACGGAGACGTGGCGCGCCACACGTTCTTCCACACCGCCCCAACGCCGGCGACCAGCGGCGTCCGGGCTGAGCCTCTGCGGCGCTTCTACTGCGGCCAGGCACCCCAGCTCAAGCTGCCCAAACCGTTTGCGCTGTTCGCAACGGAACGCGGGACATTGCGCTTGGAGACCGGTTCGGTGGACGTCGAGTCGGCGCCCCTTCCCTGGAAAGACGGAAGCTGGCACCGGATTGAGGCGGCTTGGGGAGAGAAGGGCATACAGCTCTCGTTTGACGGGGAGGCGGCAGCGCAGACGCAACAGCGCGTGGAGACCGTCCCGCAGGCCATGCGCATGCATGTCGGGAGTGCTGCCTGGATGGGCGTCCAGCGAGAGCGTGAGTATCCCTCCCGCTGGGAGTATCATCCTACCGATTTTTCGCGTCCGGCCGACGGAGCGATGGACGATTTCGAGATTCTGGACCGGAATGGCCGAAGCCTCTTCAGACTCACGTTCGACGGGCATGCGGACAGTACTCAAGGGGTGACGGGGAACCGATTGCGGGTCGGCTATCGGTGCACGCCCGGCTTTGCCGACATGGATGGAGACGGGCGTCCTGATATGGTCATGATGCTGAGTGATGGGCGCCGAGGACGAGGTGGGGAGCCGGAGCACCGAAGTTGGGGCGAGGGACAGCTATTCCTGTTCCCCGGGGCACCGGGGGAGTCAGGGAAACCCCCGCCATTCGGTCAACCTGTCGTACTCACTCATCAGGACGGTTCCCCCTTCCGTTGCCATATCCGGACGAAGGTGACGCCCTGCGATTGGGACGGAGACGGAGTGATTGATCTGATCACTTCAACCGAGGACCACGGTGGCGCCAAACTCAATCGCGCGGTCGATTTTTTCCGCAATGTCGGGACGAGGGCTCACCCGGTCTTCGCAGCTCGAGAACCAATGGCACGACTCAACCGGATGCTGAATGCCCAACATGATGTCAAGGTCAATGCCGTCGACCTGACCGGCAATGGTCGCCATGATCTGGTCACCTCAACCGATCCGGGAACCTGTGTGTTCTATCGCTCGTTCCTGGAGGAAGAACCTGTTCGCGTGGTTTTCGGAACACTGAATCGATCGAAGTGACCGGGGGTGGCGCCGGGATAGGCAGGCCGACGCCCCCCATCGGGCTCGACCCGGGGGTGAAGGAGCTTGCGCCCGCCACACCGCCGGCGACACGCGGAGTTAACCGAGACATCTTCCGACGCGTGAGACATATAGGAGGACTCTCTTCATGCTTACTGGACGACTCAACGCGGCGAGCCCTGCAGAACTGGAAGCGCTGCACGGAAGTGCGTTGGCCGTGCTTGAGCGAACCGGGCTGAAACTGCGCGGACGTTTCCTGCTCGAAGCCCTTGCGGACGCCGGGTGCCGAGTGGATTTCGCTGAAGAGCGTGCATGGCTCCGATCCGACGTGGTGGAGCGCCAGATCGAGGCCCAGCGGGACCGCTACCGCATGGTTAGGTCTTCCCTGTGGTACCCATTCTGTGAGAATTTGCCTCGTGAAGATGTGGCCTTCCCGGATGCATTCACCTGTGATTTCGGCTTTGCTGCCCCCTGGCTCTACGACCTCCCGTCCGGGGAATTCCGCAAGCCCACAGGCCAGGATCAGGTTGATATGATTCGCCTCGGCAATGCCCTGGGGAGTGTCCGGGCGGTGTGCACGCCTCTGATCTGCACGGATCTGGACTCACGTCTCGAGGTGATTGAGTCTGCACGTTTGCTCCTGCGGCACACGCAGAAGCCTGGCTGGGTGGGCACCAGTTGTGCCGGGGAGGTCCCTTTCCTGGCCGAACTGGCGCAGCTGGTGACCGGTGACGACGAAGAGGCCCTTCGCCGTCGTCCCCCGCTCTTTGTTCATGCCTATTGCACCACCTCGCCGTTGAAGATTGACACCCGATCGTGTGAGGTCCTCGAGGAGGCCCTCAAACACAAATTTCCGGTCAATTTCGCCCCGATGCCGATTTTGGGCGGTACGACGCCGGTGACTCCGGCGGGCAGTGCGGTAGTCGCAACAGCGGAGATTCTGGGGGGAATTACGGCCTGCAGCCTCATTGATCCCGATGTGTTCTACTATGCGACGTCGATCTCCGGGGAAATGGACATGCGGACTACGCAGATCTGCTACGCGAGTCCGGCGGCCGTCCTCACCGATGTTCTGCTGCATCAGCTCTTCCGGGACCGCTATGGACTGGTGTTGAATGTCGAACCGGCCTACGTCGAGGCCAAAGTGCCCGGCATCCAGGCAGCCTGGATGAAGTGTTTCCGGCAGATGGCGTTCGGCTCCACCGTCTGCCACTCTCTCCCGCTTGGACTGCTCGACAACGGGGCTGCATTTTCGCCGGCTCAAGCCATGTTGGATCTGGATGCGAACCTGGCCATGTATCGGTTCTCCCAGGGAGCAGTGGTGAATGAGGAGACGCTCTGTGTGGACTTGATCGACCAGATGGGGTTCTGTGAACACTCCTCGTACTTGGAGACGGACCACACAGCTGAGCACTTCCGGGACCTGCTTTGGGATTCCGTCTACTTTGATCGCGGGTATCGTGGCGATGCCCCCCGCTTGCCTGAAGTGGAAGACGGGAAGTTGCTCCGCAAAGCGGATGCCGATTGGCGCGAGCTGGTCAAAGGGGTGGAGGATCCGGAGCTGCCCGAGTCGTTCCTGAGCGAAGTCGAGCGGATTGTCGCGGGGGCCCGGGTGGCGCTGCGTGGGTAGTTGCGTTTCCGGAAACGACTACGGCTCCGGAGGAGGGGATATCGCGGGTTCCAGACGGCGCAGATCGCCTGGAGACAGGCTTCGGCAATACAGTCGGACCTCGTCGATTCCTCCGGCAAACGGTTGGGCAAGTGACGTGTTGGTGTAGTGGACGTAGCCGGCGCCAATCCGGATGTCGGGTCCACTCTGCGGGGGAGGCCGGACAATGCCTGTCCGTTCGCCATCAAGGTGAGCTGTCGCCGAGAGCTGATGGTTCACCAAAAGTGTCAGGGCATGGCCATCGAAGCCGCCGGCGAGGTGTGACCACTTCTTAAGAGGAAGGGCGCTCTCTGCAGTGGCCGTGAGAAACGCTTTGCCTCCCTCCCACCGCACAAACGCAGTGATTGCGGGGCGTCCGTCGTCAATGTGCAGCATGAAGTGGCCGTAGGATCCTGACGTGGCCACGACCTGCCGCTGTGCCGCCTTCTCTGGACACACCCAGGCCGTCCACATCGGTGTTTCCGGGATTGGGCAGCGGACGATCGGTAGAGCAAGGTGGGAGGCGATCCCATCGAAGCGCAAGCATTGGCCCCGGGCCCCGGGCCCCGACTCACAGCTTTGGGCGATGCCCCGGGCGTCGAGGTCATGGCGATTGATCACCACCCCGTCAGTCACGTGGTCCATCGCCAGCCACAGGCAGAGAGACATATCGCTTAGGAACAGCGTATCCGGGCTGAACTGGGGTGCCGGTATTGGGCCTTCGGGAATGCGCATCCTGGCTGAGATGCGAACCGCATCGATGATCGAGTTCAGCGCGCTGTTTTTGCTGAGCGTGGTGTTGCAGCCAATGACAATTTGATCATGCTGCATTTCCGGGAAGAGCTCAGCCGGACCTTCGTGTTTACCGATGATCTTACCATCCAGAAAGACGTTCCCGACGGCTTTGTCCGGGGTGAGTTTCCAAGAGAAGCCGGCATGGTGCCAAGCTGGTTCGGGCCACTCGAGGCGCATGTGCTCCCAGCCGGTGGCCTTACGGTCACGTGACCACGCCCCGTACAGCGACTTGGTTGCCCCCTTCTTGCCGGAATCCCAGGTGGCGAGATAGAAGCCGTCGGTATAGCGCTCATCACGGCTGTCGAACAGGACGTTGTAGCAGTAGGGAGCATCCGCATCGCGCACCAACGGGCTGGTCCAGTCCGGCCTGAACCACAGTTCAACGGTTCCTTCGACGCGCTCCAGGTTGCCTGTCCTGGGCAGACGGAGGACCGCCAGATCCTTGAGATGTATGCCGGGGCCATGTCGCCCCTCCACCCGAGTAGCCGGAGCCTCGCTGGTGAGTTCACCGCGGTCGACCAGGAACGCGATGGAGGTCAGGTCCGGGGGAGCGCGCACTTCGATCCGGTATGTGCCGATCTCGTCGTCTGCCGGGATCTCGAGCCTATAGGTGTTGAAGCCGCCGAGGGTGCACGGCGTTTGGGACACGGTTTTCCCGGATGGTGACAGAACCGTGATGGCTCCCTTTGCCGAGTGCTGGACAGGGGCACGGTATGCATGGTTCTGCATCCCGGTGAGCACGGCCGGGCCGTCCTCGTGTTCTTTCCAGTAGACCGTACGCGCCGTGACTGGCTCACCCGGCTGATTGAGGATGTTGAGACCGCAACGGTCCAGAGCGGCGAGGAAGATCGGTGCCTCGTAGGCGTGTGTGCTGTGGTAGGCGTTCTGCATATACAGAGAGAATGAGTTAAGGCCGGCATCGACATAGTCTTGCTTGCCGGTCAGTTCGAATGCATAGGCGAGGTCGGCGAAGTCGCCGTGGTACCGTGAGTCGCGGTAGGCCTGGACCCGTCGCCAGACCGTGCCGGCACCACATTCGACGGACGGTTCGTGCTTGAGCATGGTATCGACACAGTCGAGGAACTTCTGGGCAAGTGTGTCATCTCCGGTGAGTTCGTGGAGATGGCGGAAGTAGACGAGGATGGTGTAGAACGGGCTCATTACGCCGGCCTTCAGCGTTCCGTTCGCCATCTCTTCACGCTTTCCGTGAATGAAGTCGACCGCCTTTTCCACCAGCTCTCGGTAGGCCGCGTTACCGGTTGCCTTGTAGAGGGCGACCAGATTGATGTTGATCCAGTTGTCGCGCCCGATCCCCAGGCCGTGATGGCGCAGCATGTATCCACCCACAAGTTCAGCCACCTCGAGTGACCGTCGGTCTCCGGTCAGCAGGTAGTGGTCCACGAGGCCCACCATCCACCCATGTCCACCAACTCCGCAGGAGCCACCGTAACACATACCGCGAGCCGGCACGCGTGAGCTGGCCAGTGAGTAAGGACTCTTGGCCCCGTTTCCCCGGTGTCGGTAGCTGTGACGGTAGACGCCACCTTTGGCCGGTTGGCCGTCGTACCAGAATACACTGCGACGCTTCTCGCGGTCCCCGACGATCGTGTCCAGGAACGCTTCGGGGAGAAAGCCGGGCATCATGTAGATGAAGGTGTCCCGGTCGTTTCCATCAACGTGATAGATATCCACGTCCCGGAAGTGATTGACGGCCTGTTCGAAGCTGTCGAACATTTCTCGTTCGGCGCTTCGGGCGAACTGCACAAACATGCCGTGATCCAGCGCTGTCTCCATGTTGTTCCACCAGCCCAGTCCCTGGGTTTGATCACCGAAGTTGAGCATGCCTCCGAGACGCTTCGCGGCTCCCTTCTGGCCGCGGTTGAGCGTCCTTGCACGGCGTTCGTACTGCCCGAACTTGCCGGCTGTTGTCGGATGGATATCGCCCCAAAGGCGACTGCGGCGGAACTGTTCGGGCGGTGGGAAGACCATGGGTGGGTGGTTGAAAGCGCGGCAGAGCTTGAGTGCGCCTTCCTGCTTGTTCGCCGGCGCTGCGACCAGGCAGACACTGTGAGTCTTGGCGAGCCCCCGGTGCATGCGGAATGAGCCGACGCGCTCGTCTTTGGGCCAGAAGAGAATCCGCAGCTTTCCGTGGCGAAGCTCCATCTGCTTGGGGTGCAGCCCACTGAACCAACGCATGCCGGCAGCCAGGCCAACCGGTCGACCTGTTGGCTGGATATGGAGGAGGCCCTCGGCTTGCCCACCGGTTAGCAGTGTTTCACCGGCCTGAAAGGACCAGCTGTACTCCTTGATACGCTCATCTCGCTCCCACAAGGCCCGTTCCTTCTCTGACCAGTAAGGCTTGACGCGCTCGAGGAGCAGTCTCATTCCCGGGTTCTCCGCCCCGGCAATCACCTCCCTGGATTCAGGGCCAATTTGAGTCAGTGATGCTGATTGGCCTTGAACGATGCTGAATGTGTGCGCTTCTCCCTCCTCCAACGTCACCGTTCCAGTTGCCGTCTCAGCATTGACCAGCGGGAGCTCGATGCCAAAGGCCGGGATATCGAAGAAGACCTGATCCGTGTCCTGGAGGAGTGTGCAGTCGAGCATGACCATCGGAGAGCCGGCGTGGAAGGTCATGCGGATGGTGTAGGTCAGCGCTTTGGTTCCGTCTGGTGCGTGGCAGCGGCCCTCTACTTTGATGATTGAGCGCAGCGGACCGTTTTCCTCGACGACCAGCCGTGCGTTTTCACCATCTGGCCGAAAGGCGCCCGCGAAGAAGCCGCCGTCGCCGGTCCGTTTGAGGAGCTCTTCACCTTCTTCAAACGAACCGTTGCCGTCAGCATCGTACCACATCTGCTCCAGGAGTTGGGCGCTTCCCGCTCGGATCAGGGCCTTCATGGGGCCGGTAACGACAGTGACGTCACCGTTCTGCCCGGGGACTGCCAGTTGATACTCCGGTGTCACAGGCGTCGCAGCGGACGTTCCGTCACCGTAGCGCAGCGTGTAGAACGGGGATGCGGTGTCGGCAAGGAAGGTGACCAGCAGAACGCTGATGCTGTCGTCGCGGGCCCACCAACGGGCGAGGGGACGGGTTTGCAGGGGGACAGGTCTCTCTCTGCTGTCAGTTAGGTCCACGTCATCGTTGGTCAGTTCTCCGTGAGGGAAAGGCACCCCAATGGTCACCGGCCACCGTTGCAGGTTGAGTTGCCCCGGGTTGCTCATATGCAGCGTGACCGTCCCTGCGTGGAGGGGGACGCACGCGATCCATGCGAGCACGAGCGGCAGTGATTTGGCGAGAACTGTCATACGCGGGGCAATCTTGTGGGAGAGTACAGCCATGGCTACTCACTTCGTATCGCTAGGGGGCGGCTTGATGCAGATAATCTGTACGCCCTGTTCCCCTTCACTGCACAACTGGTAGATCGATCCGTCCGGGGTCACGGTGAGGGTGCTGGGGTAGAACTGGGCTTCAGTGCCATAGTGTATCGCACAGGGGTAGAGGTCCATGGCGAGCCGAATCGTGTTGTCAGGACTGAAGACGACAAGGGTCCACGGGTTGACCGTGGGCGTGCGAAGGCGCGTCCGGACGATTGCGATGATGCTTCCCGATGCGTCGTCTCCGATGATGCCCACGGCGCTCTTTGTTGCGGGGTTCGCACCCGCTTCGCTGCCGAAGGCACCGGCCACCAAAGCCGGCACATCGATCTCCTGGCGTGGTGCCCCATCTGGCTCAACGACACTGATTCTGCCATCGTCAGCAATCTGGTAGATTCGGCCTGAACGGTGGCCGACAACTCCAGGCTTTTCCACTCCCAGTCGCGCCGTTCGACAGGCTGTGGTGTAACCCCAACGCTTCTCCGTGACATAGTTGCACATCGACTTCTCAAGTGTCTGTGGTGCGGACAGTTTGGTCAGATACTGATACGTCGTTCGGTACTGAACGAAGAGCCGCCCCCCGCTGTCCCGGCGTACTCGGTCTCCCACTGGGTTGCGCAGCATTGGAGGGACCTCGATTTCCTCGACCACGCGTCCTTCCTCGTAGATGGCCACGGCGAACGGAGCCAATGGGCGTCGGAACAGCGTCAGGATGCGACCCTCTGTGTCCACGCTCATGTAGTAGCCACCATAGGCCGCCGGGAAACTCTTGAGCAGGGCACCGTCGGCACTGAAGATGAGGATACGTTCGTTGACCTCGTCTCCGATGACGATCCTGCCTTCTGAGGATACACTCAGGTTCCGTGGGCTGTAAGAGATAGCGCCGCGGCTGTCCAGCCGGCGCTGTCCGACCTGACCGTGCCCAGCGCCCCAGTCGACCCCGAAAAGGCGTTCCACGGTGTACCCAGCCGGGCTGACGACAAGGCCGCCCGGTGAGTAGGGAGGAGGAGACGCAGCAGGAGCGGCGATGGCCGTCGCAAGGAAGGAGGAAACTGCACAACAAAGGAACAACCGAAATCGACTCGTTCTCATCACGGGGCCTCGGAGAAGTCGTTGAGACGCTGATGGCACTATAGCACAAAGCTTGTCGGGGCCCTGTCGTTCAGTTACTGTTAGCTCAGTCCGGGGGGCCTGGAGCCCCACGGCGTCCTTTGTAGAAGAGTGGAGTGTTCTTGGTGAACCATCAACAGGAACTAATCGAGTTTTACCGTCAGTTGGCATTGCTGGCGGAGTCGGGGTTGCCGTTGCCCGAAGGACTTGCGGGGATGGCTGATACGTGCCGCGATCGTGCCTTCCGTGAGAGCATCCGCGGGCTCGAGCGGGACATCCGTGAAGGGCGTTCCCTGAGCGGGGCTCTCCGAGGGGTTCCCGGTGTTTTTCCTGAGCTCTACACGTCGTTGCTCGAGGGGGGCGAACGTGCTGGAATTCTTCCGGAGGCGTTACATGAGATCGCATCCCTGGCTCAGCGTGCTGCCCACACGGGGCTGACCCTGCGGGAGGCCCTTGTCTATCCCGCAATCACAGTCGCGTTCTGCCTTGGGACTCTGTTGGCTATGTTCCGTTTTGTCTTGCCCCAGCTGGGACGAGATCTTGCTGTCTACTATGAAGGAAGCGTGCCACTGGCCTCCAAGACCGTCTGCGGTCTGGCCGAGAGGGTCACTGCCCTCTGGCCGCTGCCGGCCCTGGTCTACCTCGTCATCGTCTCCGCTTTGGTTTGGTTGTTGAGTGACTGCACGCCTGCCGGGGCTTGCCTGATGCGCCTGGCCCGCCACCTGCCCGGGGCGGCAACCGTGACTCGTCATCTGGACAGCGCCCGAGGGTGTACACTGCTGGCCGTATTCATTCGTCGGGGGATCCCTGGAGGCGAGATGTTACGAGCGTGTGCCACGATGCTGACTGCCGATGGTTCTGCGCGGCGGCTCCAGGGGCTGGCCGACAGCTGCGACCGAGGGCAGGCGTTGGGCGAACTGGAAGGGCTCGAAACCGTCTTTGGCCAACACGCAGCCATCGCCTTGCGTCATCCTGCGGAAGCCGGTCTGGCAGAGCAACTGGAGCGCGTGGCTGAGTCCGAACGCGTTCAGGCGGAGCTGGCTTTCCAGCGTCTCCGCGCGGCGGCCAACCTGGCGGCGTTTGGGGGGATGGCCGTGGTTGGCGCGTTGAGCATCTGGGTGCTTTTTCTGCCGCTGATCCAACTCTACCACTCAATGGCGGCGGAGGGGACAGGATGGTAAGCGGCGGTCTGGGATTGCATGTCGCCTCAATTGCTCACGGTGGGAAGCACCGCGGGAGCCGTTTCTATGCGGGCCTGATCGTTGGTCGGCTGGGGCGTTGTGTGCGTTACGGTATTCCCCTGACTGCCGCGATTTCCAGTCTCAAGGAGATGCCCGAGATCAGGGGGAAGTGGTGGGGCTTCCGGGCCCGCAAACTGCAGGAGGATGTAGCTGGAGGGACGCCTCTTGGGGAGGCCCTCACGAAACACTTCGGGCGGCACCTCCCCCCCTATCTTCTGGATGTCATTTCCCGAGCTGAGCGAGAGGGTACTCTCGACCACGTGTTGCCTGCCATTGCCGACAGTTTTGATCAGCACAACAAGAGCCTGGCACAGGTGAAATCCTGCATGGCGTTCCCGTTGATCGTGTTCTTCCAGATTGCGGTCATCGCCAGCGGGTTGTTCGTGTTCATCGTTCCCAAGTTTGCCAAGATGTTCGACGAGATGCTCGCCGGCGTGCCGCTTCCTCCTGTCACTCGTGTCGCCATTTTCCTCATGAATGTTGTGACGACATGTGTTCCGTTCTTGTCTGTAGGGCTCTTGTGCACTGCTCTTCTGTTCGTGGTTTGGAGGGTTTATCGACACAGTAAGGTTGTCTATGGGCTGATTGAGTGGCCGCTACTGGGCATCCCGTGGTTGAGCCTGCTGCTTCGGCGCGAGGCGCTGCGAGAAGCGGCGGTGTCCGCGGCGGCGTATTTGCGCCTGGGCTTTGACTTACCGGACGCGGTCGAGCATGCCGCAAATCGGTTACGCAGCCGCTGGGCCCGCAAGCGCTTCTCTGTGATCGCCGCAGACCTACGTTGTGGCGTGCCGTTGGCTATGACGTGGAAGCATCAGCGTTTGGGTACTCCGCTGCACACATGGATGGTTCTCAACGCGCTGAGCAGGGAACGTCCGGCCGAGGGGTTTGAGGAATTGGCTCGGTGGCTCAACCGTGAGATTGACCTGTTGACTCAGAGAGCGCTGCACATGTTGGTTGCCTGGCAGACACTCCTGAGTGCGTTGCTGGTTGGCATTGTTGTAATCGGGGTGTTCCAGCCGTTGGCTTGGCTGGCCCGGATGCTTGCAGGATAGTTCTATGACCTCACCACCCACATCTGACCCGCCGGAATTCGTGGAGAAATTGCTCCATGAGGCCCTTGCAGTACGTGCCTCTGATATCTACCTGTTGCCGGGGCGCGATGCGCTCACCGTGAGCTGTCGGTCTCCCGGAGGCGAATCGGAACTGGCCGTTGTCCCACGCGATTACGGCCTGCAGTGTGTCGCCCGAATAAAGGTGCTGGCCGGAATTCTGACCTACCGGACCTCGATCGCTCAAGATGGCGCTATCCATGGTCGCGATGGCTTTGAGGGCGTCGAACTGCGGGTGGCCACGCTGCCGACCTTGTTCGGAGAGAGGGTCACGATTCGCGTGCTCAATCAGGGGCAGAAACCGAAACGGCTTGCGGAGCTTGGCTTTGCGGACTCCGCTATTGAAGGCCTCCAGCGTCTGCTCGAGCGTCCGACGGGGCTCTTGGTATTCACCGGCCCCACCGGGAGTGGAAAGACGACGACGATTTACGCCCTGGTGCGCGAGTTGCTGGAACGTGGCGAGAATCCCTCGGGCATCATCACCATCGAGGATCCGATTGAGTGCGAGATCGACGGGATCGCCCAGATCCAAGTCAGACGGAACGACGATGAGTGGAGCTATCTGCAGGCGCTGCGGGCCGCCTTGCGGCACGATGTGAAAACACTGGTGATTGGCGAGATGCGTGATGCCGAGGTCGTCCGGGTCGTATTGGATGCCGCGTTGACCGGCCACCGCGTCATCACCACCTATCACGCGGGGGACATCGCTTCGGTGTATGCCCGGATGTTGCACCAGGGCTTCGAGCCGTTCCTGATTGCCGCTGCGGTGACCGGCGTTGTGAGCCAACGGCTGTTCCACCGTGGCGATGGAGCCCCAGCCATCCCGATTGCTGCCGTGCTGGAAGTGGATGATCCGTGGCGTGATCGGGTGATCGATAATCCGGGGCTGACCGAACTGCGGCGATACGTGGCTGAGATCCCGGGGGCGGACCTGGAGGCCGAGCTGCGCGCGGCGATTGAGAGCGGGATACTTGCGGGAGCTGGTGACAGCCTCCTGTGAGGCGGAACTGGTGATTGGTTGGTGAATTGGTACGGAAGACCATGCGACGACATGCCTACAACCTGATGGAGATCGTGGTGGCAGTTGGGCTGAGCGGCCTACTGTTCACGTGTGCGATCAACGCGTTCCACCTGATTGGGCAGACCCAGCGCGAGACGGCCTGTCGGCAGACCGCGATTCAGGTACTCGATAACACCGTCGAGCGTATCGCGGCACAACCGGCGCGTGACCGTGAGACGCTGGGCAGGATCTTCCAGGACGAGTTCAACAAGAGCGATCTGCCGGCCAGGAGTCGGCGCTTCAGAGCGCGTTGTGAGACACAGAATGGCGAGTGGCAACTGGCTGTGTTGCGCCCGAACGGACGTGCGCTCGCCGCTGCCGGGATTCCTCTGAAATGAGCAGGACCAAGGGTTCAGATCAGCGCTTTGAGAGTCTCCAGGAGATGATCTTGGTGGCTGCCCTGAGCTTGATGCTCGCAGGCGTTGCCGTGCAGCTGTTCCATTGTGCCTGGGACTACGGACGGGCCTGCCGATCTGAGGCGTTCACACGGCGCGAAATTGCCCTGCTTGCGACGGCGTGGCGCAAACACGTTGGTACGGTTACGGACCCCATCGCTTCCGTGGGCATTGAGGAGGGGACTCTCGTCCTGAACTCGGATGGGCAAAGTCGTTCACTGCGCCTGGCTGCTGGTGTGGGTGCGCACGTTGCCACCGAAAGGCGGCCGGGGGAGCCACCATTCCATGTGCTGACGTTGACCTGGACTCAGAAACGGCTGAGTAAGGATTACGTGTGCACAGCCCGGATTGTGGCGTGTCCGGATGGAGCGCAAGGGGACGACCGATCATGAGCGGACACAAGCCGAAACAGACTCGTGACCGTGGCTTTGCGACGCTCTTCATTCTCGCCCTCGCCGCGGCCATGTTCCTGTTGATTGTCGGCGCTCTCTCCGTGTCCCGGAGCCTTGATCAGCAGAACCGCCGCCAGCTCAAGGACGTCCAGGAGCGCGCGCGCAGGCTGTGAGCATTTCGCCGATGGTCCGATGGATCTGTTCTTCTGTCTCGTCCACCCAGCGGCCTGTTCGGTCGTGGAACTTGTTGGCCCATTCTACGCAGTACCCACCTTCCGGGATCTGACGCTTGACCGGGACATACCCGACGATGTGGTTGGCATAGCCGACGGGGACCACATGATCAAACTGGCTTGCCAGGTCGCGCTTGAGCCGCAGGCCGTGCTCTACGGTGATCTCTCCGGCGAGGGCGACGAAACACAGGGATCGCCCCAATGTGAGTGTCTGCACCTCAAACGGCACACGACGCTCAAGCGCTCTGTCGTTCTCGACGGCGTCAACGATCATCTCGGCCCACGCTTTGATGCGCTGGTCGGGCCCCGCGAGCACTGCCCGGGCATCATCGATATCCGGAGGGATGCTGATCAGGTCGATGGTGCGGCTTTGCGCAGTGACGGAGCCCGAGAGCTCGGCCATCCCACCGCCGCGCACGACTGCGGCGACCGCATCACCCAGTTCATCGCCCAGCCACTTCACTTCGTGTACTTCGCGTTGGACGAATGTGGTCGCTTCCGGATCGACAGGCCAGGGCTTCTGATCGGCCCCGCAACCTTGCAGGAAGCAGGCGGCAGCGCCCGGAAACAGCTCCTCGATTCGGTCATGGGCAAAACTCACGTAGTCCCCGCCGATCAACAGCCCTGCGCGGCTGGTAGGGTGGCAGGCGTAGCCGTAGAGAACGCAGGCGACGTCGCCATTCGCACGCGTGGCTGTGAGCACCGGGACATCGTGGTCGTGGGGGGCGGACCGATCCGGTCCCCATTCGACAAGCCCGTCCGGGCGCAAGCGGCGCCGGGATGCGGCGAAGGTGCAGGTTCCTGTTCCCGCTTTCAGGACAGCGTCAGCACGGCCGGCCCAGGCGGCTTGGGCGGCTTCGACGATGCGCCGGATGAGGAGGCCCCGGTATTCGGGAGACGGCGGCCCCAGGCGGGGGGTGTCGAAGTCGCGGATGTGTGGCCCACAGTGCGTGTGCGATCCGGCCAGAAGAATGGCGGAGCGGGGCAGGTCCAGTGCGGCAGAAAGGGCTTCCCGGACGGCATCACTGCGGTCGTAGAAGCCGAGGATGTCGACTCCGACAATCAAGACAGGCGTCACCCCATCGTCGATGACCACAGCTGTTGCCTGAAGCGGGTGGTAGACGTCTGTGGACGACTCGGTCCGGGCTGCAAACCCGCACATCTTTATCCCGACGGGCGGGGTAATATCACGTTTGGCCACACCGACTTTGTAACCCATGGTGATCTCCTCCTCAGTTTTGCCAGGTCGGCAGGTATCCCCACTTGGGAACGACGACCTGGCCAACCCGCTGAGATGTCGTGTTCGTATAGGCGCCGAAAAACACGCTGTTTGTGTCCAGCCAAAGGGTGATGCGTCGCAGATCCTGTGATGGGAGTACGAGGTCGTGATGACCCTTTTCCAGGACGCGCAGCAGTCTGGATGCTTTGGCGCCAATCTTGCCGGGAAGGGAGTAGGAGCCTCCATTTCGAGCGATGGATCCGTTGCCTCCCGCCTTTCCCCACGCATAGCCCCGGAGCGTGGTGAATGCGTTTGACCAGTTGTACCTTCCGGAGGCTTCACCGTCGAGTTTCGGGGCTTTCGGGGATCTGCGGTGGCAGCTCACACAGTGACGGTCCAACACGGGCTGAACAAGCCTTGGGAAGGTCAGCGGATAGGATCCGGGGGCTTCGGGCTGAATCTTGGCCGGCGAGTGTGTCAGAGCGAGCGGAAATGCACGTTTTCGGGTTGGCTGGACGCGGTGCTTGGGTTCGTGGCATCCCACACAGGTCAGCGTCTCGCCTTCATGCAGGTAGGTGGCTGAGCGCATGGTCTGCACGGCCTGTCCCTTGGCATCCAGGACCTGCACGTAGATGCCTATCCCCGTGGGGACGTCGCACGATACGCTGCCGTCAGGCTGAATGGGAACCGTCCCAAGGACTCCTCGAGCCAAAGACTGGGCGGCTGTCCCGATGTACGGCTCTCCCGCGAACGAGTTGGACTTGGGGAAGATATTGACGATGCGCAGCTCCTTTAGCTCGGTACCTTCAGGCCAGGGAAACTCGCTGTCGTAGACGTCCAACACGACGAGTTTACCCATGGGCTGGGCGGCTGGTGGGGGAACTGCTGTGCGCTCGGCCTTGGCCTGGGTGGTCGCGATTGGGATGGCGGGAGGGCGTCGGCGGGGTTTGAGGGGAATGGGATCGAGGCAGGCGATCTTGGGGTCAACGTAAAGACACTCCTGGTTGCCAAAGCTATCCAGGAGATAGATGCCGTAGTTGTTCTGATCTGGCGAGTAGACGCACAGATGAAGATCTTCGCTCAGCGCCCAAGGGGTTCCGTAGACCTCCCCACGCGGCGTGTGACGGCCCTTGTGAGTCAGATGTGGAACCCCCGGCTCCTTCTCCGACTCAGGGAGATGCGCTTCCGGGGTAATGCGTTTGAGCTGCGACATGGCGCGGTCGTCCGGGACACGGACGTCGATCATGACCAATGACCCGTAGTTGTTGCCGTGGTGTGGCGTTGAGGTGGCGACGTACCGGCGCGAGCCGGGGATGGCCCGGATGGCCATTTCCATCCAGGGGCGATCTTCCCGCACATCAGGGTAGTTGCCGTGGAAGCTGCGCGGGTCGCGTCCGTCCGGGAAACAGTGCCAGATGTGATGTGCGACGTCAGAATCCCGGTCGACATAATCCCAGCGGGTGTAGACAATCATGCCGTCATTGTCCACGCTCGGGTGCCATTCGTTGGTGTCGTGGTAGCTGAGCTGTATGATGTCCGAGCCGTCCGGCATCATGGCGTGGAGGGTGGCATTGGGTAATGGTCGGGCCCCGCACCGGAGGTTGCCGCCGGCCCGTTCGGAGATGAATGCGATTCGGCCGTTCGGAAGGAAGCATGGATCGAAGTCATTGTACATGCCGTCAGTGAGTTGACGCAGGTTGGTCCCGTCGGCGTTGGCGCAGAAGATGTGGTAGGTCGAGTCTGGTCGGTAGTGGTAATATGAGGCAAAAGGCACCCGTGTGATATCCTTCTTGCGCCAGTTCTGGTTCTCGTAGGACGCGTCTTCGGGGACCTCGAATTCGCCTTCAGTCCAGGCGAACAGGATGCGTCCGGCGTCATAGTCGAGATCGAGTGAGATGAAGCCGCCATTGTCGGTTAAGGTCTTACCCTTCAGACGGCCATTGTTGACGGTCGATTCAGCCAGGGCATCGCGGACAGTTGGCGCCTCCCCAAACGCATTTTCCAGTACATACACGCCACCTTCCCGGGCTGCGTTGAAGCCGACGTACTGGTCAACCATGTGGCGTGGCCCGCGTCCCTGTTTGCTGTGCTTGAGGAAGAGAATTTCCCCAAAGTCCAAGCGCGGATTCTTGAACATGATCCGTCTGCGGATCCCGCAGCAATCGGCGAAGAGCTTCCGTTGGGCCGTGTCATCCAGCGGTGGCACGTTCTGCCTGGCCAGGGCGTCCAGAGCACGTCCTTCTTCGCTCAGGTCAGGTGGCGACTCATCGGTTGTCAGGTGTCTGAACAGAGCCCGTGTCCGGCGCAACACGACGTCGACCGGCGTACGATCGTCATCCCGGATCAGGGCGTCGGTACGCAGGGCTTCACGGGAGAGCTTAGCCTTGAGCTCGGGAGGGCGCGTTTGGTGGCGCCGGATCTGTCTACTCAGCAGATTGAACTCATTCCGCACTGCGTGAGGCGAGACCGGGACAACATCAACAGCCTTCGGAGGGCCTGACACAGTTCCCGCGAAGACAACCGTTCCCCAGCGGTCCAGAGCCGCCAGAGTGAACGTCTGCCCTTTGACCACGGCCGTGCTGTAGACATGCCAGGGATGAGTGCTGGCCCCACCGACTTTCAGTTTGCACACCGTCTGCCAGTCTCCGGGGCTAAGGCCTGCTTTGCTGAGGGTAGCACCTTCCCACAGACAGACGTACAGTGTGCCGCTGTCATTGGCTGTCACCGTGAGTGTCCCCGGGTTGCGGTGTTCGTGGAGCACATAATCGAGCCCGTGAAGCGCTTTGGGGACATTGACGAAGGTGTAGGAACGGTTCGTGTGGATTAGGACTCCATCCGCCAACGGGCCGCGGCTGATCGGTTTGGTGGAGGCCACGGAAACCGCGGCAGGGGCGCTGAGCCCCAGCGGTGCCACCGCTGCCATCAGGACACCAGCCAGAAGGACGTGGAGCCCCCGGACCGGCCGACTGTGTTGGCGTAGCATGATGTGCCGTCCTGACTCGTTAGTTTCAGTACGTACCTGTGAGAGGATCAGAGAGCCATGAGAACATCGCACCGAATCGCTTCGTTTCTACTTTTCGCAGTGCTTGTTCCCCTGTCATATGGCCAGATTAAGCACCGTTTCATCTGCATCGACAATTTCGCGAAGAAGAATCAGTTGATCCACATCGATCAGTTCGAACCCGACAACAACTGGGTGCAGCCTCTTCCCGGGACACCTGCCCGGGATATCCAACTTCTCGATCGCAATCGTGTCCTCATCAGTGTGCCTTCCGGTTGTCGTGAGTACGAACTCTCGACAGGCAAGAAGCTCTGGGAAGTCACCGGCTACAAGCGTATTTACACCGCGCGAAGGCTGCCGGATGGGACGACACTCCTCGGAGAAAACACCAAAGAGGGGATTGCCCTCTATGTGGTCAATCGGGAAGGTAGGGAGCTGTCACGGCGCATTCTGATATCGAATGCGGGCGACCTGCGCGTGCTGCGGATTGCGGACAACGGTAACTACTTGCTGAGTCTGACCAAGCCGCGCCGCGCGGTCGAGATGACACCGGCCGGTGAGATCGTGTGGGAGGTCGACCTGGGACAGTTCGGGGGCAAGGGGTACAAGGTTCTCAAATCGGCCAATGGGAACTACCTGGCCAGCACGGGAGACGCGGTCAAGGTGATCGAGGTCGATGGCACCGGCAAGTTGGTGCGTTACTGGGGCGAACAGAAGAAGGGAGACCACGCGGCTTGGCGACTGGACTTCTTCAGCGGATTCGACCTGCTCCCGGGCGATCATGTCGTGGCAGCCAACTGGCTTGGCCACGGCAAACACGGCACTGGCCCGCATTTGGTGGAGTTTGACGAGAACAGCAAACTGGTCTGGCAATGGGAAGACCACGCTCTGGCCAAGCAGATCACGAATGTCCTCATCCTGGACCACCGTGTGAGTGATGATTGATGGAGACGGAAGGGGCGTTGCATCTGTCTCCGTAATATGGTAGTGTATTGTTATGCATAGCCATAATTATGGAGGTCTGTTGTGCAACGCACTACCATCATGTTGCCGGAGGCACTGAAACGTCGCGCCAATCAGCGTGCGGCCGCTCAAGGCGTTTCGTTGGGCAAGTTCATCCGCAAGGCCATTGCCGCGGACCTGGAGCGAGGCCCGGTCGTGAGCGCGTCGGATCCCCTGTTTTCTGACGCGGAGGTGTTTGCCGGGGAAGCACCAACGGACCTTGCCGCGAACCACGATCATCATCTCTATGGAGAGCAGTCGTGATCTTCATCGACACGGGGGCCTTCGTAGCTCGGTACGTAGAGCGGGACCAGTATCACGGGTTGGCCAAGGACCTGTGGGGGCGGATCGCGGTGGAGCGCCTGCCGTGCTTCACGAGCAACGCCGTATTGGCCGAAACGTTGACGCTGTTGGGCCGGCGGGCGTCCTATCCCTTTGCGGCGGCCAAGGCCAGGATGCTGTATGCCTCCGAAGCTCTGACAATCTTGCGAACCGATCGTGACGACGAGTTGCTGGCCGTTGAGCGTTTCACCAAGCACGCCGACCTCCACGTCAGCTTCGTGGACTGCCTTTCCTTCGCTTTGATGGAGCGGGAGGGCATCAGCCGTGCGTTTGCGTTTGATCAGCACTTCTCGTTGGTAGGTTTCCGGCTGTACGGTTGAAGGCAATCGCGAAGATGCAATGGCCGCCTTCCCTTGCCTCGAAAGGACCACCCATGACACAACCGAATATCCTGTTTGTGCTGGTCGATCAGATGCGTCCGGATGAATGGAATGGGACGCTGACACCCAACTTGGCGCGAATCGCCAAGGGAGGAATCTCATTTCCAAACGCGTACTCCGCAGCGCCCTTGTGTCAGCCGGCCCGCAATTGCATCATCACCGGGAAGTACCCGACTGTCACCGGCGTATGCGGCAACATGAACACCCCCGTGGGTGACTCCGACCGACGCGATACGTACGCGCGACATCTGCAGTCAGCCGGCTACCACACCGCCTACATCGGCAAGCACCACTACATCGATCGCTACAATGTCGGTATGGACCTGATCGATGATGACGACGACTTCCGAGCCTATGGCTACGACCATGTCTGGCATGTCAGTGACGTTATCGAGGGGGCACACAACGATGACCGTTACACGCACTGGCTGGCAGAACAGGGGAAGCTCAATGCTCACCGGGCCAACCTGAAACGGGATCACTACGAGTCTTTCGCCCCGGAGGAAACCGTGGATGGCTACATTTGCACGAAAGCTCTCGAGTGGGTTAGTGCCTATGAGGGCAACCAGCCATTCATGCTCACAGTCGGAATCGTGGGCCCGCACCCACCCTACTGGGCGCCGGGGAAGTACAAGACCATGTTCTCACCTGAGGATGTCCCTGCCCCAAAAGGCGTGAGTGACCCGACCGAGATCCAGCGTGCGAAGTACGCACGAGCCCGCAAATGGGGCATGATCCGGATGATCGATGATTACGTCGGTGAGCTCTGGGCGAAGCTTGAGGAAAAGGGAATGCTCGAAGACACGATGTTCGTATTCACAGCTGACCACGGTGACACCATCGGTGACTATGGGACCAACGATAAACGCTTCTTCTACGACTGCTCAGCTGGCGTTCCCCTGATCTTGGCCGGAGCGAGTGTGCCGATCGATCCGCGTGAGCCTCCACTCGAGTGCAAGACGCTCGTCAGCGGAGTCGATCTATACCCCACCTTCCTCGATGCAGCCGGCTGCGAACACCTGCTGGGGAGCGATCCCGGTCGGCGCTGTGGTAAGAGCCTGCTGCGCTTGATTGATGACCGCGAGAGACCTCGCCCGGCCGTGTTCAGTGAGTTGGGTACCTCGATCATGGTGCGAACTCCGCAGTGGAAGTTGGTGTTCGATCCGGAAGAGGGCGGCGTACGCATGCTCTTCAATCGCTACCGTGATCCCGATGAACTCGATAACCTGGCCGGCACTCCCGGACATCAGGACGTCGAGAAACGCCTCGTCGAGCTCTGCCTGGAACACACCATCCGCCAAACCCGCTTCACCCACACCAAAGAACGCAAACGCGTCCAACAGGTCCGGGTGTAGGAGTGGAGGGGACGGGAAGCACCGGGGCTCCCGCCCCAGACCCCGGCTGGGGGACCAGCGGCTCCCCCAGACCCCCAGAAGAGGATGGTGCGTACGCCAGTTGGGGAGGCCCCAACTGACGTTCACACCACCGTTGCCGACGCTCGCGCGACGGACGACGACGTAGCCGCCAGCGATAGGGAGAGGTGGGCGGAACGCAGCATGCTGATGATGAAGAGGAGAGGGAAATGAGGACGATTTGTTTGGGCCGGGTGATTGACAGTGCGGGAGTGGTTTGGCGAGTCCTTGTGGTGGTGTGCCTGGTTGCGACGGTCATTGCAGCGACCGGTTGCCGGTCTGTGCCGTATCGACTTGCGGCGGCAATTGAGAACGGCGATCTGCAGGCGGTGCGCTCCATCGTGGGGAAGCCGTGGCGTCGATTGGACTTCACCGAAGCCTACGAGGACGGTTGGCCTCCCTTGCACTGCACAGCATACGCAGGGGAAACGGAGATTGCCCGGTACCTGATCGGGCAGGGGGCTGACGTCAATTCGGTGGCAGCGCATGGGGCCACGCCTCTGATCTTGGCAGCAGAGCAGGGCGATGCGGCCATGGTTTCGCTACTCCTCAGGTCTGGAGCTGATCCCAGCAAGAGGAATGTTCTTTTGGGGCTGACTCCTCTTCACATGGTAGCATTCCACGGGGCGTCGTCGCGGGGGTCCAGGGCTGACGTGGTGCGCCTCCTGTTGGCAGCTGGAGCTCCAGTTGATGCCCGCTCTGACCGCGGGGGGAAGACGCCATTGCTGTACGCTTGCCTCAGAGGGCGCACAGAAGTGGCGGCCGAGCTCATCGGCGCCGGGGCTTGCGTCGCGCCGGACGGCACTGCCGGCAACGCACTTCAGTACGCCGCGGCTTCAGGGAACGTGGAGACCGCCCAACTCATCATAGAGCATGGCCTGGATGTGAACACGGCGATGGAGGACGGCTGGACAGCGCTCCATTCCACCGTGGGGAGCAAGTTCCGCGTCGATATGTGCCACTACCTCCTCGGGGTCGGTGCCAACCCTAACGCGCGCACGGACTCCGGTGAGACACCGTTGATGTGTGTGTTTACGGAGGAACTGGAGTGCTGCGGGGATCTCGAGGACGCGCTTGAGATTGTGCGCGCGCTTCTCGAGGCCGAGACCGATGTGAGCATCCGCAACAACAAGGGCGAGACGGCTCTCGTTCTGGCGGCCAAGTACCGGTTCATGAGGGCTGTGCGCCTGATCCGTGAGGCCGAGCTCAAACAGACTCCAGGGTTGCCACTCGACCCGCGCGTTAATGAGCGTTTGCTGGAGATCCCGATTCTTGATCAGGATGCGTTGGAGTGCCTGGCGCCACTGCCTGTGGTTGATGATGGCAAATGGGAGCCGAAGGTCAGGCTTGGGGGGAAGCAACCCCGGATTCCTCGCCGGAGGAGGGCCCTCCTTCCTGCCGACGATCGAGTACTCAGACTCCCAGGGACGTGCCGGTTTGGTGCCGAGGTGCGCACCGCTGCTCTGAGAACACGTGCCGGCGGAGACCCTGCCGGTTGGCAGCAGTGGGGGATTTCTACCTACGGTGTTGACGCGTATGAGCAGATGCTTGCGGACCCACTGATGACTCGTGAGACGTGGACTGTCCATTTCGAGCATGTCCGTCGAGCGTCGGTTGACCAGCTCGCCAACCGCGTGGGGGCAGAACTCCGTCGGCTCGGGTGGACATACGCTCGTGAACTCAGGCCCTACGAGCTTTCTACGCAGCCCCAGCCAGTTCGGGACGGGAAGGCAGTGCCGAAGGAACGACTGACCTCTGAGCAGCGGGACCGTCCTGGAGCGGTCTACCAGCAGGGCGATCGACTGGTCTCGTTTCTCTGCGGCACTACGGGCGAGCACGTCTCGTTGCAGTTCCGTCTTCTTGGCCTCTTGCCGGAGGAGCTACTCGGCTATGACTACGACGCCAAGTGGTCGTCTGTGTGGGATACCCTCGGCGCTGCGGGGGAGTAGTGGGGCGTGGCCGACATCCGCTGTTCCGCTCTCAACTCGGTCACGTTCTACGCGACGCTTGGCCAGGAGCCGCCGATGCGTCCATCGTGGAACGTGATGCTCCCCTCCCGCAAGGCTTGTTTCAGCTCAGCAGCGTCCCCCCTGAAGAGATCTGACTGGCCTGATACGACGCATGTTCCCACGCGTTCGACGGGTAGCCGTTCGCAGATAGACGCGGCAGATGCGAGCGCCTTATGCCAGGCTCTTGCGAATGCAGAAGCATCGGGAGCATCGCCCTCGAAATCGAGCGCATCGACCTCCGGCTGGCTGTAATGGTGTCGAGCGGCCAGTGCGAGCAGGGCATGAGGGTTGTAGCCGGGGTCTTTGCCGCACGCGGCCCAAGCCAGGTAGCCGAGTGGCTGGAGGCGTCTGTCGCAGTTGAGGACGTCAACCCAGTCGCGGACCTCAAGGCGTCCGACCAAAGCCAACACCTTGTTGGTTGCCAGGTCGAATGGGTGCAGCGTCAGCCCCATCAGGTCATCTTCGATGAGCGGAAAAAAACGGTAGGCGCTGTCACGCACCCACTGCACTGCTGTGCCCTCATCCCCACGCGAGACGCTGGCTTCGACAAAGGTGCGTGCTTCGCGTACGGTTCGCACCTCATACCCGTTCACGGTCAACACATTTCGGTCCATCACCCACGTAGCGTTAAGCGCTTCGGTTGTGTCGTGGAAGAGGTCGATATCACGGGAACGACGGGGTGCCGCAAGCAGTGCGTTCAGCGCAACGCCACCGGCCACATAGCTTTCGCCACGCTCCCGCCGCTGGGCCGCAAGCAGTCTTAGGACTCCGGTTTGGAAGGCTGTAACAGCCATGATTTGATTTCCTCGGCGCGTCGATACGCCGCACGGTCCCCATAACGCTCAATGAGAGAGAGCGTTCTGAGAATCTCTTCGGTCGATCTTGGCATGTAGTCGGCACGGAGGAACCATAGGCATTGCGCCCTGTAGTCCTCGACCAGTCTCTCCACGCTTTCGGTTGCCGCGGCCATTGCCAGTGTTCCCGGATCTCTCATATTGAGCCAAACATAGCAGGCGGGGGCTCGGAAGGCCAGAGGAACGAGCACTTGCTGAGATCAGCTACGATCCCTGTGAGTCGCTTGACAGTGATGAGTGGCCCGACATCACCCGGTGAACTGTCGCCAGGTGTCCCAGTGTTTTCGCTGAGCAGTGTGCGTGTACTCGCAGCTGGCGATGAAGAGGTCGTTGTTCCGGGAAGCCGCGGGGGGGATGTTGATCTGGACGTAGGTGATACTCCGGTCACTCCAGGTCATGTAACCGTCGGTTTCGGACTGCTTGAGAGGGTGTCCGTTCAGCCTCACGTCGTCGATGTCCGCATGTCCGGAAAACACGCGCAGTCGGATGCTGAGACCATGTTCTATGGTCGTGTCCTGGGCGGCTTTTCCGGCGCAGTAGATGTAGGGGACGTCTCGATTCTGGCCGGCCGGCCAGTCGTTGAGGAGGCCGGCCAGGTAAGTGACGTTCACATCGGGTCGTCTCCGCAGGGCTTCTGTGAATTCGCTGACGGTCGGATCGGTGTTTGAGCCCAGGGCTGTTGGAGATGTGGCGCAGACTGCGAGCGTTTTGCCGGTGATGGGGGGATCCACCATGCCGAACGCGAGCCTCTCCTGCTTTCCCCAGAGTTCAACGCGACTTTCTCGTCGGGCTGTTGCCGTTTGACCGTAAGGGGTGATCATGTGGTAGTGGTTGGAGCGGACGACTCGGTTTGGGTAGCCCGCGTGGAACTCTCCCGGCCATCGGTCATTGCCGACCTGCAGCAGACATTTGTGTCGCACCAAACCGCTCCGCTCCCAACCGACTTCAGACGTCGAGAGCATCGTGTGGTAGTGGTAGTAGGCATAGATGGCTGCATAGATATTGGGTCGGCCGACCCACAGACGTTCCTTGCAGACGTCCAGTGCTGGTCCCCAAAAGAGCCGTTCTGCGTCCGACTCCTGGCGGTCGGAGGGATAGCCCTTCTCGAGAGCCGCGTCATCCATGGCTTGGACGACTTCCGGGTGGAAACAGCGCAGGGCCAGGTTGGAGTAGGAGTTGGCTGAGTTTTCGAGCATGTCGTAGCCGTTAAACGCCATGCTCATGCCGTGGACATCTGCAAGGAGCTCGGGCTGCAGCCGGTCCATGACGGATTTGACGGCAAGAGCTTCGGGGCAGCCTTCGGGATCGGCGGGGCCGTCAAGGGTCCAACCGCCGTAAACGGAACCGTGGTTGCCGTCGACATACCCATCCGGGTGCGCCACGGGGATGCAGGCGATGTGTTGCTTCCGGAGCGTTTCACGGGCATCCGGTGCATCGCTGAGGAGCCACTCAATGATGGCGCAGACCGTGGTCGTACCGCTGCGCTCAACGCCGGAGTGAAGCGCGGTGATCAGGGCGTGTTCTTTGTCTTCAGCCGGGCAGGCGGGGTCAGTGAGTTCAACGCAGTAAACCGGGCGGCCTGAACGCGCGCGGCCAGCTTCGGCGAGGGACATTCGGTCGGGATGCGTGTCTGCCCAGTGGTGCAGCATCCGCCCGACGGTCTCGAAGGAAGGATAGGTTGACATACCTACTCCTGGACCTTTGCCACAGTGACGTAGAGAGCTCGCAGGGCGGTCTTGTCGGTACTTCCGTTGGCTTCAGTGGCGGTGTATGCATACAGGAGACGACCGTTGCCGATCTCGCAGAGCGTCGCAGCTGCGACGACTTCCTCAGCGTCCGTGATGAGATGAACGCGATCTGTCCAGCGACGGCCGGTGCCGGTGGCGTCGAACATGATTCGGGCACCTTCCGCGGCGTAGGAGCAGGCCAGGATGCCGTCCTTCAGATCGATCATTGTCGGGCATTTTCCCTTGCTCCCGGTACGGATGGGTTCCCACCATGACTTGCCTTGATCGACGGACCAGGCGAGAAGCAGGTCACCCGTGCCTGCATCCCTGGCCAGGCAGGCCAGATTGCCGTCCGGGCAGCGGGCCAGGGAGGGTGACACAACGCCCTCGCCCATCACGGTCGCCATCCTGCTCCACACTCTTCCACCGTCTTCCGACCGGAACGAGAAGGTCCGCGGCTCGGTGTCGAACTCCAGACGTCCTTGAGTGGTTGTCAGCAACAGCCCGTCTCCGAGATCGAGAACGCGTCCTGTCAGCCCGTGGAAGAAGCGCTCCGACCACCGTGCCGATGTCTTCTTGAAATTGTTCAGGGCAGGGGACGACATGCGTTCTGTCCGCAGAGCCTGTCCGCACTCGATGGCCGCCAGTTCAGCTGGGGCGAACGTTGCTCCCCCATCGGCGGATGTCCATAGGCGAGTGACGTAGCGAATTCCCTCCCGCCGGAAGGCATGTTTGTCGAAGGCATACACGTTTTCCCCGGTGGCGACACCGGCATCGACCCGTCCCGGGAGGTCGGGGAGTCCCCCCTTCCAGGTACGTCCCTGGTTGGTTGAGCGCAGTGTGTGAACATCCCCATTCTCGCAGGTGATGGTCATCAGTATGCCTGCCCCCGGGGTGGGCAGCAGCCAAACAGGGGCAGCTGCCGCGGGAACGATGCCTTCAGGAAGGGCAAGCTCGAAAGATTCCGTGGCTGATACAGTGAGTTTGTTGTAGCGGTCCAGCCAGCGCTCCTCGAGGTCGAGTGACGCCAGCTTGGGGCCGTTGTTGCCATCCCCACCGGTACTTTCGGGCACGGTTCCGGGCTCGCGTCCCATCCAGCGAAGGACAAGCGTGCACGCCTCTCGTGCTGTCGGGTTGCCCGCGCTGGCCATCGTCTGCAGGAGCTCGGCAGCATCGTTTGAGCCAATGACTCCTACTGCCCAGGCTGATCCGTAGATGATGCCTCCATCCCTGCTCTTCAGGTTCTTTCCGAACTCACTCAGATCGGGCTGACCGGCGATGGCGCCCAATGCCCAGCATGCCGCTCCGCGGACAACCGCCGCCTCGTCTCGGGCCAGAGGGCCGAGCTTGGTCCAGGTGTCCATTTCGCCAATGTGTCCAAGGGCGAGGGCTGTTCGCCACCTGATCTCCCAGTTCTCGGAGGCCAACAGCGGCAGCAGTGAAGGAACGGCCCGGTTGTCACCCAGGCGGCCCAACCCGACAATTCCTCCTCGGACGATGATCTCGTCCTCGGAAGCCAGGAATTGGGTGAGGGGCTTGAGCGCGCGGACGTCTCCGAGCAAGCCGATGGCTTCCGCTGCAGCTGCCCTGACATCCCGATCCGAGTCTTTCATCGCCTCAAGCAACGAACGGAACGCTCTCTGCGACCGGATCCGCCCAAGCGCGAGGATCGCGTATTGCCGGACGCGTTTGTCCTTGCTGGAAAGTGCCCTGCTCAGGGGGCGCACAGATGCTTCCTTGCGGCGCACCAGCTCATTGACGGCCCGGTAGTGGAGGGCTTCAGGCGGTTCACCTTTCGGAGTAGTGCTGAACGCCCTGATGCAGTCCTTGACGGTTGCGAACTCCGCAGCGTGGGTAAGGCCGGCCACGAGAACAATGATCGCCAGGAGGGCCAGTGAGGCGAATGCCGGCCGCTGTGGACCCAACTTCGCTCGAGCAGCTACGTTGGGCAGGCATCGGCCCTCCAGGGCGGGAGGCAGGAGGCCTTGGTTCTCATGATTGGAGTGTCTGTTGGTCATGGCTGTTTCCCTGGGCCTCAAATCATTCCTCACGGCCTTCAGCACCCCGCTCAATACTGCACGACGACCTCGTAAAGCATCTGAGCCCCGGCATTGCCGAGGGTATCCAGCGGGATCTTGATCGTCTTGCCTTGCACCGTGGCCGGGACCGAGCCGATGTGCCGGCCACTGGTGGCCAAGGCCCAGGCGTGGACGCCTCTAGGGGGCGTTGCACAGTGGACTTCGACGGTCGCTGTGCCCCGTCGGACCAGGTGTGGGAGTTCGCCCCGAGCCAGCAAGGTCTTTCGCGCCCGTTCTGCGAACTCCGCACCGGTGTTCTGCAGGTCGGTCAGGTGTGTGATGAGCAATCGCTTACTACTCGCGATTGGGGCATCATCGACCGCTGAGACCCAGATGGTGGCATCGGTCTCGTGGACGATGACTGCGACCGCGCCGGCCTCGACGGTGTTGCCGGCGGGTGTGTATCCGCCGGCCGTTCGCGGGGTGTTCAGGATGAGGGTGTCCGTAGGGGCATCAACCGTCAGCTCTTCGGTTTCGCTTTGGTGGATCTTCCGGGCCAAGTCCGTCCTGTTCGTGTCTTTCAGCCATCCCCGCTTGCGCATTTCCCTGACCAGCTTGCGGCCGGTATCCTGGGCATAGGGATCCAGGGGGAGTTCGCCGTCGCGGGGTGAGCCGACACGCATGACGAGATCCCCAGGCGCTTTGGACGATTCCGTGGTGACCGACATTCCGACTTTGGTGACGAGTGCCAGGGCATTCCACGGCGGGGATACACGTCCGGAGGCTCCGTCTTTGCCCACCAGGTCATCCCGACTTGCGGCGATGGCAATGGTGTGCGAGGCCGGCTTCATGTCTCCGCGCAGGTAGAGGCAGAGGCTGGCCCGCTCTGCTGCCTGATTGAGGGGGTCGGCGACCAGGTCGAAGTAGCCCGATGGTCCCGGCTCAAACAGGTTCTTGTTACTGTGGCTGTATGCAAAGCGCCAGATGACGGACCAGTCCTGAAGCGCCCCCATGCACCCGGTGATGATTCCCCCGACACCCCGGAAGCGGCCTGGGCCGGAGTAGTTGTACTCGCTGATGGTGAATGGTTTGTCCAGCAGGCGCGTGAATGCGCAGCCGCGTCCGCCGGGGGCTCCGGCCGCTACCGGGCTTGTGTTGGGACATCGTGAAGGCAGGCGCCAACGCTGCTCCAGGAACTGCGGGTGATCCACGTAGAAGTGGTCGTCGACATAGTCGTACTCCTGCCGGGCCAGGTGTGCCTGCAGGGGGTTCGTCCAGCCGTTCATATTCGTGAGCAGTGCTTTGGTTCCCAGTTCCTCGGTGAGGAAGCGTTTCATGCGGGCAAACATCTTCGCTTCCACATCCGCGAGAAATTCGGAGAAGTCCCGACTCCTGCGGTTGTCATCCGTCGCATTTTTCGGCAGCGGAACGGTGTTGGCGGAAGGCTCCCCCATGACGTCCTCGCCCCACGCTGTCGCGATGGCAGCCGCGTCCTTGTAGTGCGCCTTGAGCCAGGCGTTCCAGGCGCGTTGCCAGTCCTCAGCCACCCGGCCTTTGATGCCGCCGATCTTGTTGCCGAAGTTGCCCTCATTGATCATGCTGAGCCACCCCAGAGCAGGATCTTCAGCCCACGTCATTCCGGTGTACGGGTTCCGGTGGGTCATCAGGTTCCGGGAGAAGGTCTCCCAGTTCCTGAACGCCGTTTCGTTAACCGGGACGAGCATCTTGAAGTCGCTCATGTCAACGTTGCCTTTCATCCCCTGCCAGATTTCGCCGGCATAGACAGGACGGGAGATGAAGAGGTCGGCGGTGATGTATATGCCCCGCTTCTTGAAGGCCGCGAACAGGTAGTCGAGCTGGTCGAGAGTCTCGGGGTTGAGCTCGGTGGAACGGCCATTGGCCCGGGTGACCAGTCGGCTCTCGAAGTGGTGGAAGCGCACGGTGTTGTAACCGAGGCGCAGAAGGCGCTCTGCCAGCTTGTCGGACTGCTCATGGCTGATGTAGTGGGCCGTAAAGCAGAAGTTAACGCCGTAGAACCGGACGGCCTCCGCCGGGGCATCGGCAAAGGCCAGTTGGCCGTTGTCGGTCGTGATAATGTGGCCGTGTTTCCCGGCCGGGGCATCGATTTGTCCGAACGTCGAGAAGTCGAGGGCCGAGCCCGGTTCGATGTCCAGGTTGAGGTCCAGAGGAACCCATTCAGGTCCGGCAGCCATGGTCACAGGGTCGTCAAAGACCGTCTTGATCCCGGAGCTTGAGCTCAATGTGAAGGCGATGTCCAGTGGCTTTCCGGCCGGCCATTCGGCGCTCCCATCGAACTGCGGCCCGATGCGGACGACGAAGCTCTGTCCCCACTTGCGGTTGTCCTGAATCAGGACGGGCGTCGCTTTGTCGAGCAGCACTCGCAGATCACTGCCGTCGGCCAGATTCAGAATCAACTCACGGGTTTGAGCGCTGTGCAGGTGGATGTTGGTCCCGAGTTCGGCCGGAAAGGCCGCCTGTCGGCCATCGGCGACGTAGTTTCCGCCGATCAGCGTGGACACCGGGAAATCGAGGGCCACATGCAGGCTGTTGAGGCCAACCGCAGTTTTGGGGGTCAGGCTGTAACTGAGTTTGAGCTCAGCGTCGCTCGGCGTGGGGACCAGGGCGCACCCGACGATTGCTCCCCCGGGGCACTTGATTCTACCGGCCCGCAATTCCGGAGTGATGGCATCCAGCGAGGCGGGCAGTCCGACCTGCGCCCCGCGCCAGCCGGATTCGTAGAGTCCCGGCGTCACATTGGCGACCGTTTCTCGACCACGAGTGACGGCCAGGCGGCCGGAGGGGGCAACCAGGGCCTCAAAGGGAGCAGCTGAGGTGGTCGCGGCCGCCAAGGCGAGGGCGGTCAGTGGGCGTAGCAGCATGTGTTGTCTACTTCTTCTTGCGTTTCTTCGGTTTCTTAGCTTTGCTTGGCGGCGGCGCTTCGCCATCGGTTTCGACGATCCGGGCAGCTTGTCTCTTGGTGGCCATGTAGGCGTCGATAGCCTTGCCTTCGCTCTCGTCTTCCAGGCGTCGAAGGATCGCGTCTTTGACTTCCTCAAACGCCTGCTGCCGTCGTTCTTTGCGATCAGTGACGACCGCCACATGGTAGCCAAACTGGGTCATGAAAACGGGGCTCACTTCGTCTTGCTCCAAGGAGAAGACGACCGCCTCGAACTCCGGGACCATTTGCCCTTTGGCGAAGTAGCCAAGATCGCCGGTGGCGTTGTCTGAGCAGTCACTGTGTTCCTCGGCGACAGCAGCGAATTCCGCCCCGCCTTTGAGTTGGTGTCGGATCTCGAGCATTTTGTCGAAGATTTCCTTATCTTCAGGTCCGGAGGGGCGCTTCACCACATGGGACACCCGGATCTGCGGAGG
>Ga0209045_1000874_pt1 | contig 31587 bp, 22 predicted proteins | sample SaaInlLV_10m_DNA_4_FD_184664 | JGI IMG/M metagenome (GOLD analysis project Ga0209045, IMG submission 184664) | Marine microbial communities from expanding oxygen minimum zones in the Saanich Inlet - Saanich Inlet SI072_LV_200m_DNA (SPAdes) (version 2) | ecosystem: Environmental > Aquatic >...
TAGCGAGGAACGAGCGGCTTTATGCCGGATCTGAACTTGCCCGGTAGCAAGCGTCATGGTAAACCACACCATTCTCCATACCGGCTCAGTCTCTCTTCATTGTTTTCATAGAACTTTTGACGCTACCCTGATTGTCTTAATGAGAGACAACAAACATGTTGCGATTACCACGTATTCGGTTCGAGCTGCCGGTTCCACGCGTGCAGCGGCTCGAACTCGTCCTCCAGGGTCCGTCGGAGCCAGGACTTGACATCAGCGTGTGCCAATGGGACATCACCGAGTTCATCGCGTACGATTCGGCTGTCGAAAACGACCTGTTTCCGGGGGCCCATCGCGAGTGCAACGTCCAGGTTTGGCCAGGCGACGACCGCGGTCAGCAGGGCTGTGGCGAGGTCTCCGAGCGGTTTGGCGTCGATATGGGCCATATTGAACGTCGCGGAGATGTGCACCCCGCGCTGGTCTTCTGTCTCAATTCGGATGTTCCCGTCGCTTTGTTCCGCAGCCTGGCGGAGGAGGGACAGGCCCAACCCAACCGGCCGATCCGTTCGTGTTGTCCGGAATGGATCGGTGGGGTTCTCTCTGATCCCTTCGGGCAGTCCGGGGCCGTCATCGTCGATCGTCAGGCAGAGCTGGGTGTCTGCCCAATCGAAGCCGACCGATACCCGTTCAGCCCCGGCCTTGGCCGAGTTCTCAAGAATGTCGAGGAGATGGAGTGACAAGTCTTTCACGCCTCTCTGCCAACTGATTCGCGGAGCGCTTGAAGCACGCCGTCTATGCCGTCTTCCGCCCTTGTGGGCAGGTCAAGTGCACTGCGCCCGATATCTTCGAGGTAGTGCGCATCTGAATTGGTCATCAGGGGGAGTCCTTCGCAGGAGTCTCCGAGTTTCCGGTCTTCTTGCTGCCAGCGTGGTCGCGCTATTTCCAGGGCACCAAAGACCGGGTTGGCGTCCACGAAACCAAGCTGGCTCGTGAGGCTGTTGCGATACCTGAACACGTGGGCCGGCACCACGATGCCGCCATGGCGTTCTGCCTCGATCACGGTTTCATCGAGCCCAATGTTCGCTCCGATTTGCCGCAACTGCTCATCCAGGTCGATGATCTCATCTGCCTCGTCGTACACAAGCTGATGTCCGAACACATCAGCGACGTTCGGGTCGGCCGACAAGGCGTTGTCCACCACGCTCTGGAAGGCCATCAGCCCATCCAGTTCCCTGAAGAAGATGAGCAGGTGCACTTCCTCACGGGTTGTCAGCTCCATTCCCGGTATCACACGTATTCCGAACGCCGGTGCCAGCTCTGTGACCAAGGGCACATGGGCACTGGCGTTATGGTCCGTAATTGCGATGATCTCCAAGGCCGCGCCGCTGGCTCGTTCAAGAATGTGGCGGGGGCTCATGACGTTCTCGGCACAGGCCGAGAGGGCGGTGTGGATATGGAGGTCGATGCGAGCCATTCAGAGCATGTTGGCCAGGCGCATGCAGAGCTCAGCCGAGGTCTTCTCGCTGCCGCAGAGATTGATCTCCTGGAGCTTTGCTTTGGCGATTGTCTGGGGGTCCGGCGCCATCCCGTTGACCAACACGACACAGGCAACATCGCGCAGTTGGGCCACTGCAATGATGTTGACGTGTCCCTGAATGGTAAGCCACATGCCCTGAGGAGGAATGTGGGCCAGCACGTCGCTGAGAAGGTCTCCGCAGTAGGGGGCGCTGACCTCCACATCGAGCTCATCTGTCAGGTGAAGAGGGCAGAGCTCGAGTTCTTCGATCATGTCTCGTAACGTCATAGCGTTCGCTGTCCTTCTCAGAGAGGCGTGGTTCGTTCAGTCAGCGTCCGTTGTTGCGTCGTCCGGACTCAGCTTGACGGTTGCCTGCACGATCGTCCCCGTCTCCATTGAGGAGGTAATCCGGAAGTCATCGGCGCACCGTTTCATATTCACGATTCCCATTCCTGCCCCGAAGCCCAGAGAACGGATCTTCTCGTTGGCGGTGGTGAACCCTGCTTCCATGGCCTTCTCCAGATCGGGGATCCCGGGGCCTTCATCAACGACCTCAATCGTCACGGAATCAGGAAGGAGGCGCACTTCCATGAACCCGCCGAGCGAGTGTATGATCACGTTGATCTCGGCCTCGTAGCAGATCACTGCGATACGGCGCAGAACGTCGGGTTGAAGCCCGGCCTTCTTGAGGTGCTTCTTGACCGTGGTGGAGGCCATCCCTGCCAAGTCAAAATCATCTGGTGCAAGCTCAAACCGGAGGGTGTCTTTGGCTTGTTTGGCCCCTTCGACCAGCGAGTGTTCCTGGCGTTCAACGCGCTCGGCGATCGAGTTCATTGCGAGGAGCAGGTGGGAGAGGATGTCGCTGAATGTGAGCAGACCGACCAGGCGTCTGCTGCGCGGGGCTTCCACCACCGGCAGTCTGCCATAGCGGTGTTTGTTGAACAGGTTACTGGCGGCGATGACCGAGTAGTTCTGCGGGATTGTGGCCACTTCCCTGGTCATATACGGGCCGATGGCATCATCGATATAGCCACCATCAAAGGCGCTGATGATGTCATCTATGCTCACCATGCCAACGAGGGTGCCGTCTTCGACGATCGGTGTGCCGGAGAAGCGCTGCTCTTTCATGCAGCGCTGGATTTCACGGAACGTGTTGGTCGGTTCGAAACAGACCACGTCACGGGTCATGACCTCTTGCACCTTGATTTGGTACATGAGCTCATGGACAAGACGAATTTGGCGTTCCCTGAAATCGGCCATCAGTGGTTCTCCACGTACATCCTCAGCTTTCCGCACGCATCAAACATGGCGAGCGGGCAGAGCAACAATGGAATGCCGCAACGTTCTGCCAGGACAACAGCCGCCTGCTGAGGGCGTTTATCCCGCAAGATCACCACGCAGCAGGCGTTGGTGATCTCGGCTGTGCGGATAATCTGGGAGTTGGTGAGCCCGGTGAGAAGTGCGTAGTCTTCTTTCTCGAAACTGAGCACATCGCTCAGGAGATCGGAAGCAGCAAAATCGGTGACGGTGGCGCCCAGTTGCTCTTCTCCGCAGACAACTTCCGCTTCCAATACGTCGGCCAGATCGGCGATGGTCATGCAGGGGGTTCCTTGCGTTTTCGTACTCGAAAATCTGTTGGGAAAAAGCCCAACGTTTTTGACTGTATGCTCGTGCGGACAGATGCTCTGGTACGAGTTCTGTTCCGCTCCAGGCGACCGGTTCAGGGCTGACCCCGCGAGCTGGTTCGGTTACCAAACAAGACCCAACCCACCCAAAGCTGTGTGCGCGGGGAAGGTTCAGGTGGGACGCGATTCGGTCCTCTAGAGAACGTGCGGGCAAACGGTGGCGAAGAAGAGACGCCAAAGCCGTTGGCTGCGGTGGTCCGGAAATGCCTGTGTCGGCCTGTTCTTGAGCGGTCTCCAGTGTCAATTGTGAAAAGTTTCACTAAATCTACCGGCGAGGGGCGGGATGTCAACCCTTAATCGTGACAAGAATCACTATTTAGGGGTTGGGGGAACGGGGAGGGGGGCAGGGCGCGATCACGGGGGTGGTTTCAGCTTGCGTGGAGTGGTTCCTGTGTCAATACAGGCGAGTTGAGGGTAACCCAGAACGTGCTTCCTTCGCCGGGAACGCTGGTGACCCCGGCGTTGCCATCGTAGAGGGTCGCGATCTTCTTGACCGTTGACAGCCCCAATCCGGTGCCCTGGATCGTTCGTGTTTTCGCGTTCTTGATCCGGACGAAATCCGCGAACAGGCGCTCGGCTTCCTCGGGGGTCAGCCCGATTCCGGTGTCGGTGACCTGGAGCAGGGCCGCGCCATCGTCGTTCAGTTCGAGCGTAGCCGTGACCCTTCCGCCTTCCCGGTTGTACTTGATGGCGTTGGAGACGAGGTTGTTGAACACAATTTGTATCTCGCTTCTATCGGCCAGCAGGGGGAGCGTGTCGGGGCAACGGATCTTGACGTTCACCGCACGTTCACTGGCCTGCATCTCGAAGTTGGCGACGGTTTGCCGGAGGGCTTCAGCGAGGTCTACATCGGCCAGTTCGCGTCGCTTCTGACCGGACTCGATTGCGGTCAGGTCCAGGAGATCCAGGATGAGTTTGCGCATTCCATCGATCCGATCGAGGCTGCGGTCAACGAGCCGTTCATAGACAGCGGGGTCGTCCCCGGCGGCGCGCTCTTGCACGATGCGCAGGTACCCCTCGATGGCGGCCAACGGGGATTTCATCTCGTGAGCGAGCACGGAAATGAACTCGAAACGGACGCCGCGCTTCTCTTCCTCAAGCTTGCGAGCTTGGCGTTGGAGGAGCAGGTGCCGCGCTGTTTTGCGGACAGCGCTACGGAGTTCTTCGGGAGTAAAGGGCTTGGCCAGAAAGTCGAATGCGCCTCGCCGGGTGGCCACGACGGCGGTTTCGAGGGAGGCGTAGGCCGTGATCATGATGGTCAACAGATCACGGGGATTTTCAGTGAGTTCCTGAAGGATCTCAAGCCCGGTTGTGTCCGGCAGTTTGTGGTCCAACAAGAGGATGTCGGGCGGGTGGGCGTTGAGCTCTTCCCGTGCTTCCTGCCCATCTCCGGCTTCAGCCGTGATGAAACTGACGGGCTCTGGAATGTCCGGCAGAGAGAACGTGAACGAATTGAGGGCTCGCTTGACCCCAAGGCGCATGCCCAGTTCATCATCCACTACGAGTATTCTGAGTTCAGACAATCGCTGGTAACCTACATAGATGGCCGTGTTGAAGTACTCGCCCCCTGCCGTCGACAGTTTGGCCCTGTCCCGGGGTGCAGGAGATCAGGCGCGTTCACTGTACTGACCTATCGACGAGGTTGTCAAGTGGCGGGAAGGGGCTTTATCCGGTACATTCGATGGCCACTGCCGAAAGGCAAAGCGCCCCCCTACGGGGGCTAAGGCGAGGATTGTTTTATGTGTCTGGCTGTTCCCGGAAAAATCGTTGCGCTTGAGAAGGCTGAAGGGCCTGTTGCCGGAGCAAACGGAGTGGTTGACTTCAACGGCAATCGCCTGAAGGCGAGCCTGGCGTTCACCCCGGACGCGGGGGTTGGGGATTGGGTTCTCGTTCACGCCGGATTTGCCATCAGCCAGCTTGACGAAGATGAAGCTCGGGAGGTATGGGATCTCTTGAGTCACGATGATGCCCTGGTTGATGCGGTACCGCCCGAACTGCGAGGAGCAGGCAAGGAGAGCGACAGTGCCACAGCGTGATGTGGACCAATGGGGAGAAGGGCTGGCACGTCTGCGTGAAGCAGGCAGGGATCTGCGGCTCATGGAAGTCTGTGGGACGCACACGGTGTCTCTGTTCCGCAGCGGTGTACGAGCCTTGCTTCCGCCCGACGTTCGCCTGATCAGCGGCCCGGGGTGCCCCGTCTGCGTTACGGCTCAGGGATACATCGATGCGGCTTGCTACCTGGCCGGTCGATCGGGCCTGCGGATCTGCACCTATGGGGACATGATTCGCGTGCCTGGGCGAAACGGGAGCCTGGCTGAAAAACGAGCAGAGGGCGCGGACGTGATGGTGGTCTACTCGCCGGTCGACGCGTTGCAGCAGGCCCTGAAGCACCCGGAGATCGAGGTCGTTTTTCTTGCGGTGGGTTTTGAGACCACCACGCCGGGAACAGCGGCTGTTCTGAAGCAGGCTGAAGCCCTGGGCGTGAGCAATTTTTCCGCGTTGTGTGCGCACAAGACTGTCATCCCCGCCATGCATGCGCTTCTGAGCGATCCCGGGCACTGCGTTGACGGTTTCCTTTGCCCCGGCCACGTCAGCGTGATCATTGGTGCAGGGGCGTACGCTGGACTGGTCAAGGAGTTCGGTCCCCCATGTGTCATCGCTGGTTTCGAGCCTCGGCAGATGGTTGACGGGATTCGGCGTCTTATCCACTATGTCAGTCGTGGCGAAGCTGCGGTTGAGAATGTGTACGGGGCGGCTGTCACTGAAGCCGGGAACCGTATTGCCTGGGGATTTGTGGAGGATGTGTTCGAGGTTTCTGATGCAGTGTGGCGGGCGATGGGCGTTATCCCGGGAAGCGGTTTAGCGCTGCGCCCCAAGTATGCTGACTTTGACGCTGCCCGGCGGTACGGAGTCGAGGTCGACGAGGACTACGAGCCCGAAGGGTGTTGTTGCGGTGCTGTGATTCAGGGCAAGCTGCTGCCTCCGGACTGCCCACTTTTCGGCCGTGCTTGCACGCCGCGGTCTCCCGTGGGACCGTGCATGGTGAGTTCGGAAGGAAGTTGCGCTGCCTACCACCGCTTTGGCGGTTGAGACGGAGTGTCTGGCCATGCATGAGATGTCTGTCGCTTTGCACCTGTTGGCGCAGCTTGAGGCGTTGGCCGAAGAGCATGGTGCGAACGCTGTCACTGAGATTGAGCTGTCGGTCGGAGCTCTGCAGGGGGTTGTCCCCGAGGCCCTTGATCTTGCCTTTTCCGCCGCCGCTGAAGGCACGATTGCCGGCGGGGCGACTCTAGTCATCACCGAGGTCTCGGCGGAGGCCCTGTGTCGTGCCTGCGGGCAGGCATTCAGCCCGGACGTCGGGTGTTATGTGTGCCCTTCCTGCGGCGCCGCTGACGCCCGTATTACCCAGGGGAATGAGATTCTACTCACCTCCCTGGAGTGCAAATGCAGTGAGGATAACTGACGATGCCGAAGATCAGTGTGGTGAGCAATGTGCTTCAAGCCAATGACGCAGCTGCGGCCGAGAATCGGGCGCTGATGCAGGCAGCGGGGGTCGTTGCGGTCAACATCATCAGTGCCCCGGGCAGCGGCAAGACGACTCTGCTTCAGCAGACTATACCTGCGTTGGCAGAGGGAAGCAGCGCCGTATTGGTGGGCGACCTGCAGACGTCCCGGGACGCGGAACGTCTTGCCGACGTGGCGGCCGCGACGGTCCAGATCAACACCGGTAGCGGGTGTCATCTATCCGCTGAACAGGTCGCCGCAGGACTGGGTGAACTTGATCTGACCGGGCTCGATTTTGTCTTTATCGAGAATGTGGGGAACATGGTTTGCCCGGTGAGCTTTGACCTCGGAGAGCACGCCCGGGTGGCTCTGTTGAGTGTGCCCGAAGGGGACGACAAAGTGGCAAAATACCACACGCTTTTCCAGGCGGCTGATGTCATCGTGCTGAACAAGGTCGATTTGCTGGGGATTCTGGACTTCGATCTGGATCGCGTCCGGGATGATATCGCCCAGGTCAACACCAGGGCGCCATTTGTTCAGCTGTCCGCCAAGAGCGGGGAGGGGATGGATGAGTGGCTGGGGTGGCTGAGGGCATTGCGGGGGCACTGATCCGGTCATGAACACTGTTGCCCGTCGAGGTGTCAGGTTTCAGTGTTCAGGTTGAGGCTCGTGTGCAATCGAGGAACCGAAGGATACTCCCTTTCTGAGGGGCTCCGCAATCGGTCCGCGATGTGCTGAACCCGAACGGCCCGCCAAAACTTTCCCTTTTTTTCTGAAGAGAGCTTGTGTGTCAGGCTAGGGGAGCGTATATATTGCGCTATATCGTGCAAAGTGTCACGAATCGGTTTTCGGGTCGGCCGTGTTCGCGAGCGTTCCGGCGGCAGCCGTGGCGGCTCGCGATCACCGGGAGGTCAAGAGCAGGCAGATGGAGTGCCCGATGAGTAATTCGACAGCGTCAGCAGCGACAGACGTCTGCGGTAAGTACGGGAACGATCCCGGCCGCATGATGGACATTGTCCGCGAGGTTCAGGAACAGTGCGGGTGCGTCTCAAGCGCCGCGATGGATGCCATTGCGGCCGCGTGTGGCACCCACCGAGTCGAGGTTGAAAGCGTGGTCTCGTTCTATGCTTTCCTCACCGACAAGCCGAAGGGTGAGATCGTTGTGCGTTTGTGCAACGACGTCATTGATCGGATGCGGGGGGTGGCCGACATTGCGAAGGTGTTTGAGGAGGAGCTGGGTATTTCCATGGGGGAGACGACGGCCGATGGTCGCATCACCCTCGAGTGGACGCCATGCATCGGCATGAGTGATCAGGCCCCGGCCGCGATGATCAATGACGAGATTGTGACGTATCTCTCGACGGACAAAGCCCGGCGGATTGTCGGCCGGCTGCGCGATGGGATGACGCCCAAAGAGTTGGTCAGGACGTATGGGGACGGCAACAACGCCCACCCATTGGTTCGCTCGATGGTTGTGAACAATGTCCGCAAGCCCGGGGCGGTCGTTTTCGCTGAGCACACTGCCGGGGCGGCCATCCGCCAGGCGATCAACATGTCGCCTCAGGAGGTCATCCGTGATGTGAAGACAGCTCGTCTTCGTGGACGTGGCGGAGCAGGCTTTCCGACCGGAATGAAGTGGGATTTCACCCGGAGCGCTGACGGCGGGAAGCGTTGCGTTCTCTGCAACGCCGACGAAGGGGAGCCGGGGACGTTCAAGGACAGAGTCCTGCTCACCGAGAGAGCTCAGGTGTTGTTCGAAGGCATGACGATCGCCGGGTACGCCATCGGGGCGGATACCGGAATCCTCTATCTGCGCGGGGAGTACATGTACCTGTGTGCGTTCCTGGAGGAGGCGCTCGCCAAGCGGCGGGAGGAAGGACTCCTGGGCGACACAATTTGCGGCAAGCCCGGGTTCAATTTCGACATTCGCATTCAGATGGGTGCGGGGGCCTACATCTGTGGTGAGGAGACGGCCCTGATCAGTTCCTGTGAAGGCCTGCGAGGCGATCCGAAGAACAGGCCTCCATTTCCGGCCCAGAAGGGATACCTCGGGCACCCGACCACGGTGAACAACGTCGAGACGTTCTGCTGTATCCCCAGCATCATTCAGCATGGACCGGCCTGGTTCGTGCAGATGGGGTCGAAGGGGAGCCCCGGCACCAAGGTGCTGAGCGTTTCCGGCGACTGCGCGATGCCCGGTGTGTACGAATTTGAGTTTGGGATCACCCTGCGCGAGGTCCTGCGGGCTGTCGGGGCAGATGATGCGGCGGCGGTTCAAATGGGCGGTCCCAGTGGCCAGATGGTTGGCCCGGAAGCGTTCGATCGTGAGATCTGCTATGATGATCTGGCCACCGGCGGATCAATCATGGTTTTTGGTGCAAGGCGTGACGTTCTGGCGATCGCCAGCGAGTTCCTTGAGTTCTTCGTCGAAGAGAGCTGTGGCTATTGCACACCGTGCCGGGTCGGCAACGTGCTGCTTAAACAGAAGCTCGACGCCATCAGGGCCGGCAAAGGAGCGCCCGGGGATATCGAGTTTCTCGAACAGCTCGGTAGTTGCGTCAAGCTGGCGAGTCGGTGCGGCCTTGGGCAGACCTCTGCCAATCCGGTGCTGAGCACGCTGGCGAACTTCAGAGCGGCTTACACGGACCGTCTCGGCGGTGAAAGTGAGGGCACATTCCTGCCCACGTTTGACATCAGAGAGGCCCTGGCGGAGAGCGAAGCGCTGGCCGGGCGCACCTCGGTAATCTTCAGCGAATAGGCAGGGGGTATACCATGAGCGATGAAGTGACAATCACGATTGACGGAGCCGAGATCTCCGCATGCAAGGGCCAGACGATCATGCAGGCCGCCGATGCGGCCGGGGTATATATCCCGCGCCTCTGTGCGCACAAGGATCTGTGTGCATTCGGCAGCTGTCGCGTCTGTACGGTTCTGGTTAACGGTCGTCCCCAGGCTGCCTGCACGCAGCCCGTTACCGAAGGCATGATGATCGAGAACGAGTCCGAGGACGTCGTCGACGTTCGCAAGGCGATCGTCGAGATGCTGTTCGTTGAGGGCAACCATTACTGCATGTTCTGCGAGAAGAGCGGGAACTGCGAGCTGCAGGCGTTGGCCTACCGGTTCGGCATCACCGCGCCGCGCTATCCTTATATGTTCCCGGAACGGGCGACTGATTTCAGCCACGATGACATCTTTATCGACCGAAACCGTTGCGTGTTGTGTGCTCGCTGCGTACGAGCGTCACGCGATGTGGACGGAAAGAACGTGTTCCAGTTCGTCGGCCGTGGGACCGAGAAGCGCATTGGCGTCAATGCTGAGGCGAACCTGGAAGGAACCGACGCATCAGCAGTGGACAAGGCCGTCGATGTCTGTCCGGTTGGCGCTCTGATGAAGAAGCGAGTTGGCTTCGCAGTCCCCGTTGGGCAGCGGCTCTATGACAGCGAGCCGATCGGGTCCGATATTGAAGCAAAGCAGGTATAACTTCAGCTGACATAGGAGGCGGGCATGACTAAGCCGAAAGTAGCAACAGCATCCCTGGCCGGGTGTTTCGGATGCCACATGTCGATTCTGGACATCGACGAACGCATCTTAACGGTCGCTGAACTTGTGCAGTTCGACAAGTCACCGGTTGACGACATCAAGTCGTTCACCGGGCAGTGTCTTGTGGGACTCATTGAAGGTGGCTGCTGCAGCGAGGAGAACGTTGAAGTCCTCAAGGATTTCCGGGAGCACTGTGACATCCTGATCGCGTTGGGTGACTGTTCCACGATGGGCGGCATTCCGGCCATGCGGAACTCGATCCCTCTCAAGGAGTGTCTGGATGAGGCCTATCTGAATGGGCCCACAGTCTACAATCCGAGCAACAAGATTCCTGATGACAAAGAGATCCCACTGATACTGGACCGGGTGTATCCATGTCAGGACGTCGTGAAGATGGATTACTTCCTGCCCGGGTGTCCGCCGCCGGCTGACACGATTTTTGCAGCGCTTGTCGCTCTTTTGACCGACAAACCGCTCGAGCTCCCCTACGAGTTGGTCAAGTACGACTGAGTCATTACTTTCGGAGGCGCACGATGGCAGATAAACGCATTCACATCCATCCTGTCACTCGCGTGGAAGGTCACGGAAAAGTTTCGATCGACCTCGACGAGGACAACAACGTCAAACAAGCTCGACTCCACGTGGTCGAATTCCGCGGCTTCGAGCGTTTCATTCAGGGACGTCCCTATTGGGAAGTACCCGTGTTGGTGCAGCGGCTCTGCGGCATCTGTCCGGTCAGCCACCATCTCTGTGCGGCAAAGGCCATGGACGGTATCGTTGGTGCGACGACCCTCACACCGACTGCAGAGAAGATGCGGCGCCTGATGCACTATGGGCAGACGTTCCAGTCTCATGCTCTGCACTTCTTCCATCTGTCTTCCCCGGATATTCTCTTCGGGTTTGACGCTGATCCGGCCATTCGGAACGTTCTCGGTGTTGCCCAGGAGTATCCGGAACTGGCGGTTCAGGGCATCACAATGCGGGCGTATGGTCAGGAGATCATTCGTCTGACGGCGGGCAAGAAGATTCACGGCACGGGCGCGATTCCCGGCGGGATCAACAAGAACCTGTCGATTGCCGAGCGCGACTCCCTTCTGCCCGACATCGAGCAGATGCTTGAGTGGTCACGGTCGGCTTTGCAGATTGCCAAGGACTACACAGTAGAGAACTTGGAGATGCTCGCCCCGTTCGGGTCGTTTGACTCCAACCACGCTGGCATTGTCGACGCCAATGGCGGCATGGATCTCTACGACGGCAAATTCCGGGTGCGGGACGCTGCGGGTAACACGCTTCTCGATCAGATGGATCCGAGCGATTACGTCGAGCACATCGCCGAGGAAGTTCGCCCCTGGTCGTATATGAAGTTCCCATTCTTGAAGGCCGTCGGACCTGCCGATGGTTGGTACAGGGTTGGGCCTTTGGCGCGTGTCAATGTCAGTGACAGCATCGACACGCCAGAGGCAGAGGCCGCCAGGGCCGAGTTCATGAGCGTGACCGACGGGAAGCCGAACAACATCAGTATGGCCTACCACTGGACCCGCATGATTGAGCTCCTCCACTCCTGCGAGAAGATCAAAGAGCTCCTGAACGATCCTGATCTGCAGGGCACTGATCTGGTGGTGAAGGGCGAACGGCGCGAGGAATCGGTTGCCGTGATCGAGGCACCGCGTGGCTCGCTGTGGCACCACTATCGTGTCAACGATCGCGACGAAGTGGTGATGGCGAACTTGATCGTCTCGACGACTCAGAACAATGAGCCGATGAATCGAGCGGTGGCCAAGGTGGCACAGGACTACATCTCGGGCGTTCCGGAGATCACCGAAGGCCTCCTCAACCATGTCGAAGTAGCCATTCGTGCCTATGATCCGTGCCTTTCCTGCGCGACACACGCACTTGGGCAGATGCCCTTGACCGTGGAGCTGATCGATGCAGCCGGGAACGTGATTGAGACCAGGCACAAAGGGTGAGTGCAGTGATGGGCACGGTGCTTGTGCTGGGCTACGGCAACCCGGGGCGACTTGATGATGGACTTGGGCCGGCGCTGGCTGAGAGAGTCGCCGCGTTGGCCGTCCCGGGTGTCGAGGCCGATGCCAACTACCAGTTGAGTGTGGAGGATGCGGCTCTGGTTGCAGAGCATGACGCTGTGGTCTTTGCCGACGCGTCAGTCTCCGGTGCGGAGCCGTTTTCCTACACCGAGCTTGAGGCGGAAGACGGGACGTCTTTCACCTCGCACCATGTCGACCCAAGGCAGGTGTTATACTTGGCTCAGACGCTGTTCAAATCCAGGGTTCGCGGCTTCCTTCTGGGAATTCGCGGGTATGAGTTCAATGAGTTTGATGAGCGTCTGTCTGCGCAAGCTCGTCAGAACCTTGATGCGGCAGCAGCGTTCCTCGAGCAGCACCTCCCGACAGTTCCTCCTGTTGACGGTGTCGGGACGACTGGGTAAGGTGCAGAGCGTGAGGACTGTCGGCTCAACCGGGGCGGCAGTGGTTTGTGGGCAGTGTGCCGGGCATTCTTGTGGGCGGCGGAAAAGCCGCCCCAACACAATACGACGGCGTGCGGGTCGCGGTCCTTCAGAAACGGGACCCGATACGTCAGGCGCGAGGAGCGCGCGCTCAACCGCTCTTTCAGGAAGGAGACCATCGATGGCTGACAAATCAGGCGTGATTCTCTGTGTGGACGATGATCAGGACATCCTCGACTTCTTCGAGTTGGTGTTGGCAGGCAAGGGGTATGAGGTCGTGCTGGCTCCGACCGCCGAGGAAGGTCTCAGAGCCTTCAAGCGTTGTCAGCCTTCGCTTGTGTTCGTTGACCTGATGATGGAGGAGGTAGATGCCGGGACGAACTTCGCCAAGGAGATCAAGGCTTTGGGCAGTGATGTCCCAATCTACATGGTCACATCCGTGGGCGATACGCTTAGTATGACGACCGACTACGCCGAACTGGGGCTCAAGGGCGTGCTGCAGAAGCCTGTGGCGATCAGCAACCTGATGAAGATCGTGGAACGGATTCTGGGGTGACGGGGGCCGCGGGCGGCATTGGTACGGAGCAACGTTTTGGCGCGAGCTGAAGGCAGCGGGGAATTTCGGCATGCTTTCCTCGAGCGGTTGATGCACTACTACCATGCTCTCCAGACGATCGCTCACGATCGGGAGAGTGAATGGGTAGCCAGTGTTCAGATCGCTCGGCATCTGAACTTGGATGACAGCCAGGTGCGCCGTGATCTGGGGCGCGTCGGGTTACGTGGCCATCCACGCATGGGCTTCCGCTATGCTGATCTGCTTCCGGCGATCAAGGAGGTCATGGGGCTCAATCGCCAGTGGCGGGCAGTGATTGTCGGACTGGGGCGGTTGGGGGGCGCGCTTGCCTCCTACGAGGGCTTTGCTTCTTACGGTCTCAGCATTGTCGGACTCTTTGATATTGACGCGCGCAAGGCGGGCCAGTACCTCGGAGAGCTGGAGGTGCGCCCCCTGAAGGAGCTCCCCGAGTTCCTGGCCGCCAGTGATATCAACATCGGGATGATCACCGTTCCGGCCGATTCGGCCCAACTTGTTGCTGACATTTTCGCGGAGGCCGGTGTTCCGGCGGTTTGGAACTTTGCTCCTGTTACGCTGGAGATGCCTGACGGTGTGTTCGTTCGTCACGAGCACATCTCCGTCGGCCTTGGGGAATTGGCCTGCTTCCTGAAGAATGCAGACGGGGTCGCATAGGTTGCGGGAGGGGAACGAGTCCTGTCTTGATGTCTTACCAGGGGCGCCACGTACGGCGTTATCCCCTTGACGCCCTCTGTTCGTTTGCTTTCCCCTGAGCTGCCGGTATTCTGATGATACTCAGACTCGTAATTGTGGTGTGTTAAGCGGCGGCTGGGGCATGACTGATTGGGGGACGCCTTCATACTGGAGATTGACGCGATGCAGAGCGTATGGCGTTGCAGGCAGCGGCTTTTCCTGACGGTGTGTTCGGCGGCTTTCGTGTTTGGGCATCTCTGTGTGGCGGAGGCCCGCGGCCCTGGGTCGTGGCCGAAGGCCGTGCAGTCGGCCAGGGTCACGGCATCAGGCGTTGCTCCTGCCGAAGACGCTGCCGGGGTGGTCGATGGGAAAAAGACTTCATCCTACGAGATGCACACCGGCGAGGATGCTTCCCCTTGGTGGCAGGTGGATTTGGGGAGCGTTCAGAAGCTGGCTTCCACCGTGGTCACTGCACGACACTGTCCGGAACGGTTGAAGGGGTTCGTGGTCAAGCTGTCCGATGACGGTGATGAGTGGCGGGCAGCCTACACGAGCAAGGGGGAGACCAAAGGGAAGAAGACATTCAGCATTCCGCTGAATGGCAAGCAAGGCCGTTTTCTGCGGATCCAGGTTCCCACTCGGACGTGGATGCATCTGGGTGAGGTCGAGGTCTTTGCCGAGGGGGCACCGAAGAAGAACATTGCTCTAAAGAGGCCGGCTGACCAGAGCAGTGTCAGCGGCTGGTCCAAACGACGAATCAAGATCAAGAAGGAACTGGGCGATTGGCAGACCGATGTCACGGTCGGTCGCAAGATCATCCGGACGTTGCTGGCGAATGCAGGGCCCCAGAGCGCTGCCTTGAAGGAGCGCCTGAGAGAGCTCGTCGCTTCGAAGGCACGTCTGGACGCGGCCCCCTGGTCGGAACTGCATCGAGAGGCGGTGGAGCTTGCGGCCAGATGGGGGCCGGTTCGGCGTCAGTGGAAGGTGGTCAATCTGGCGGCATTGGGCCGAGCTCTCGATGACTTGGCCGCCTCCTTTCCAGAGCGTTACCCACATGCCGCGACAGTCCACGGCCTACTGGACGATTATGCCGGGAGAACCGACGAGATAAACAAAGGGCTTGATCAGGGGGACACCGACAGCTGGGCAGCTGTGGAGGATATCATTGACCTTCAACGGGAAATCCTGCTGGGCAACCCACTCCTCGACTTTGGCATGCTCCTGTTGGTTCGCCGGAAAGCTGGAAATCTCGGGTTGCCTGCCAACTGGCAGAGCAACTGCGTACTTCGCAAGACGGGCTATGACAACGACATTGCCGTGCTTTGTCCGGTTAGTCCGGAAGGACGCATCACGAGCATCTACAAGCCGGATGACGACACGTTCGTCGGCGATGTAGATCTGCATTTCGACGCCACCCGACTGATGTTCTCAAAGCCTGGCGCGAAGACCGCCTGGCATGTCTACGAGGCTGATATTGATCCGGATACCGGGGCGTTGCGTTCGAGTCCCCGCCGACTTACACCGGATCAGGGAGCGGACGTAAACCAGTACGATCCCTGCTATCTGCCCAACGGGGACATCCTCTACTCCTCCACGGCTCCGATGGTGGCCGTGCCGTGCGTCAATGGGGGCACGGCGGTGGCAAACCTGTTTCGACTCGATCAGACGACGGGAGCGGCTCGGCAGCTCTGCTTCGATCAGGAACACAGCTGGTGCCCAACCGTGCTGAACAACGGCCGCGTGCTGTACCTGCGCTGGGAGTATGCAGATCTGCCGCACTCCAACTCTAGAATTCTCTTCCACATGAATCCGGACGGTACCGCCCAGATGGAGTACTACGGTAGCAACTCATATTGGCCAAACGGCATCTTCTATGGGCGCCCGATCCCCGGGCATCCGACCCAGGTGGTCGGTATCGTGACCGGACACCATGGTGTGAGGCGCATGGGGGAGCTGGTGCTTTTTGACCCGGCCCGAGGGCGTCGGGAAGCCGACGGTGTCGTGCAGCGCATCCCGGGATGGGGGGAAGCGGTCGAACCGGTTGTCAAGGACCGTCTGGTGGATGGATCCTGGCCGCGATTTCTTCACCCCTTCCCGCTGGGGAAGGCTGACGGCCGGGGAAGCGGGAAGTACTTCCTCGTCTCCATGCAGGCGGACGCGTCTTCGCCGTGGGGGATTTACCTCGTTGACATCTTCGACAATATGCTGCTGCTCAAAGAAGCCCCCGGCTATGCCCTTCTGGAACCGGTGCCTTTGCGCAAGCAGATCCCCCCACCCGCCGTGCCCGACAGAGTTGACCTGTCGCGACGTGATGCGGCTGTCTACCTGGCTGATATCCACCGCGGCCCGGGTCTGGCCGGAATCCCCAAGGGAGAGACCAAGGCTTTGCGCCTCTTCACCTACACGTATGGTTACCGAGGCATGGGAGGCCTGTATGGCACGGTCGGGTTGGATGGCCCCTGGGATGTTCGGCGCGTGCTCGGGACCGTGCCGGTGGAGCGGGATGGGTCAGCGTTCTTCCGCGTTCCTGCGAATGTGCCCATCGCTGTGCAGCCGTTGGATGCCGAAGGTAAAGCGCTGCAGCTCATGCGCAGCTGGTTCACCGCCATGCCGGGCGAGGTCATTTCCTGCGTGGGGTGCCACGAGATCCAGAATGAGACGCCGCCTCCACAGCGGACCGTGGCTGCTCGGAAGCCGGTTGTCGAGGTCAAGGACTGGCATGGAGCGGTTCGTGGGTTCGCCTTCTCCCGCGAGGTACAGCCTGTGCTTGATCGACACTGTGTTGCGTGCCACAACGGGACCACCCAGGCCAACACCAAACCGGTCTTCAGCTTGCGCGGTGACCCTCTTCCCAAGAAGTGGACCTCGAAAATGAGCGGCAAAGCGGGGGCCTGGGGCGGGAAGTTCAGTGTGGGGTATGTCAACCTTCATCGCTACGTGCGGCACCCGGGCATTGAGAGCAGTATGCACCTGCTGAGCCCTATGGATTTTCACGCTGACACCAACGAGCTTGTGCAGATCCTGCAGAAAGGGCACCACGGTGTCGTCTTGACCGCCGCGGAGTGGGATCGCCTCGTCACCTGGATTGACCTGAACACACCGTTTCACGGGGATTGGTCGACGATTGCGGGACAGAAGGCCTGCGAAAGTGAGGATCGTCGGTCCGAGATGCGCAGGCTCTATGCTCAGGTTGATGAGCACCACATCAACGCTGCGGAAGCAGCGAAATCCGCCGAGCCTACTCCCCGGGCAGTTGTTGAGGCGCCGCTTCCGAGCCCTGTTCCCGCTCTTGCGGCCTGGCCCTGGACTTCTGAGCAGGCACGGGCAAAGCAGACGCGTCCCGCTGAGACAATTGATCTGGGTGACGGCGCAGGGCTGGCCTTCGCCTACATTCCTCCGGGCGAGTTTGTCATGGGAGCCGCGAACGGGGCTTCGGATGAGCGTCCGCTCCAGGCGGTCAGGATTGACAGAGGGTTCTGGCTTGCGACGACTGAAGTGACCAACGCCTTGTTTGCCCGGTTCGATCCCTCGCATGACAGTCGCCGGGAGCACAAGCAAGGGTACCAGTTCGGTGTCAAGGGGTACCCGCTCAACGAACCAAGCCAGCCCGTGGTCCGGGTTTCGTGGGATCAGGCTCGGGCATTCTGCACCTGGTTGAAAGCAGAAACGGGGTTGTCAGCTGCGTTGCCTACCGAAGGGCAGTGGGAGTATGCGTGTCGAGCCGGCACGAGCACACCACTGTGGTTTGGTAGTTCGGTTGCGGACTTCGCGGCTCGCGCGAATGTGGCTGACGCGAAGACCAGTGAGTTTGCCAGTAATCCCTATTCGCTGAATACCCCGATCAAGGAACCCCCGGAGTTCGACGACTGGCTGCCCAAAGCGTCGGCGTTCAATGATGGCGGCCTTGTGTCCACTGATGTGGGAAGTTACGAGGCTAACTGCTGGGGATTGTTCGATGTGCATGGCAACGTGGCGGAGTGGACGCGTTCCCTGTACCGTCCGTACCCCTACTCGGATCGTGACGGGCGGAACAGCCTCACGAAATCCGGGAAACGCGTCGTTCGCGGGGGCTCATGGCGCGATCGCCCCAAGCGTTGCACGTCTTCCTACCGTCTTGCCTACCGGCCCTATCAGCAGGTGTTCAACGTTGGTTTCCGCGTCTGCATCGATGCGGATCTCGAGACGTTGGGCGGCGCTCCTCGTGAGACGAGCGTCGACGAAGCGGTCCCGTCAGCTCAGCTGGTGTCTTCACCAGTTGCCCGGTAGGTGCCCGCATCCGCGACCAACGGACACGGCATCCGAGGAACGATGATAGCGGGACTGTTCCGCTACGCCGCGGTTTGGGTGGATAGAGCGTTCTGCTGTTTGGTTCAGCGGCTCTGAGACGACCCTTGAGGAGGAGGAAATCCGGTGCGGATTTTGCTGTGCTTGTGCGTTTTTGTCGGCTCACTTCCCGTCCTATCTGCCATCTCTTCAGTTCATGGGCCGCTGCGTCGCGTCCGTCTCCACAGGCATCATGCTCGGCCGGCGCAGACCGCGCCCCGGATCGATGGTGAATTGTCAGACAAGGCCTGGGGGGAGGGTGCCTCTGTCGGAGAGTTTGTCGGCGTCGGAGGCAGGGCTGTTTCACAACCCACGGAGACGTTCGTCTGTTACACCGCATCCCATCTCTACGTTGCCTTCCGCTGTTCGGAGGCGCGCATGGGCGGGGTCAGCGCCCGGGCTCAGGACCGGGATGGCGATATCTGGTCGGACGACTGTGTAGAGGTCTTCATTGACACGAATCGTGATCGCAGAAGCTACTACCAGATAGAGGTGAACGCAGCCGGGGCCATCACGGACAAGGCGTGCACCTGGAGTGACCGCCAGACCGTGAAAGATGCGCAGTGGGATTGCGTCGGTCTGGAGGTGGCTGTCGCTTCGGGAGACGACTACTGGGCCGCAGAAATGGCTATCCCCTTCACGGGACTGGGGGCGGACCTCTCCGGAAGCGCTGCGTGGGGATTCAATCTGACGAGAAATGAGACCCCCCACGCTGAGCTGTCTTCCTGGACCGCGGTGTCCACAACGTTCCATGCCCCTCGGGAGTTCGGTACGCTGAGTGCGATTTCCCGAGCAGCGGTGATTGAGCAGATCAGTGTCGGCTATGCGGGACGAGACACACGAGTGATGAGAGTCGGCGTGCGGAACGGCACAAGTGAACAACGGCTGCGCATCCGTCGGGAGCCCTCTGGGGGTACGGAGCAAGAGGCAGCCCTGGCTCCGCCGTTCTCCCTGCCGGCGCGAGGGGGACGGAAGTTCGAGTTCAGATACCGGCTTCCTAGGCAGGACGCGCAGGACACCAGAATCGTCCTCGAGGATGCCGAAACCGGTCGCGTTCTGGGGGAGTACGAGGACCACGTTCCGCGACAGTACTTCCCGATACGTGGTGATTTTGTTACCCCGCACACGCCATGGGCCAAACCGTTGGCGGGCGGTCCCCTGCGCGTTCTCTTCATTACCCCGTACTTCACCCAGCGGGATGTTGTTGAGTTGGCACAGCGCATCAGTCTGGATACTCGTGCGGTGAGCTTCATCGCGAACCGGTGGTCACTGCCGAAACGGCCGACAGCTGAGGAATATCTCGAGCTTCTGCGCCGTGAGTTGGCGGGCGAGCTGGACGCGATCGTCATCGACCGCCCAATGGTGCAAGCATCGTCCAGGCATGGCTCGGAGCAGTTTGCCGGAGTCAGTCTACCCGGCGATATCCTCACGACTGTGGCGCGCAAGAACGCTGCGGGGACGGGGTTGCTGCTGTTTACGCACGGGGATATCCCGCCGCAGTGGAACACGATCGGGCTGATGCCCTGCTCAAAGCCGTCTTCACGGGCCTGCAAGCTATCCATCCCCGTCCCTCACTACACGACAACGGGGGTCCCGATTGCTGCGTTTTCGCATTTGCAGTTGCCCGTATACACGACGTCAAACTCCGTGCTCCTGCACGGCGGCCGGGATGCCTTCATGAGCTCAGCCGGGAGCGGCCGCGGGCGCATCCTTGTGTTGGGTCACACTCCGAATGGACTTGTCCCTGCGGTCAAGGAAGGGAGCGACTACAGCCATTGCGACGGGTACTTTGCTTTCCTAGCTCGCTGCCTGGTCTGGTTGTCTCACCGCGAAGGGGAGATCCGGCTCACGGAGTGGAGCGTGCGACCAGCCAGCGTCCAGCGACTGAGTTCCACCTCGATCACAGCTACCGTCGGCCTGACGACAGGAGGACCGGCCACGGCCCTCCAGCTTGGCGTACGAGTCAGGGCTGTCAGCGACGATATTCGAGTAGAACAGAGCGCTACGCTGACGCTTCCGGCGGAAGGCTCCGCAACCCACGCTTTCACGCTCCCCAGTCGTCTTCCGGCCGGCCGGTACTTTGCGGACCTGGTTGTCCGCTCCGACGCAGGCATCGTCGAGTGGGGAACGGCCCGTTTTGACGTTCAGACTCCAGTGCGGATTGCGTCAGTGAAGCCAAATGACATGGTGTTGCCGGCCGGCCGTGCAATCAGTGGAACGATTGAGCTGCAAGGAGGGCGGAACCCGGCAACCGCTCTCTATTCCAGAGGGCTGCCTGAGCCCACAGCGGCTGGGCAGGCGGCATTCGTGGATGGGCACCAGGGGAGTGCACTGCTTCCGGGGACGGGGGCCTTGTTTTATCCTGCGGAGGGCAACCTGAGTGTGTCAACCGGGTCGGTTGAGATGTGGGTGGCCCTTGGCCCTGCTCAGTCTGGAGAGTCTGGCACTCTGACGAATTGGTGGTGGCGGACGCCGCACGCTCTGCGCGTTCTGCACTACCCTGACCGGGGGCAAGTGAGTTTCCAGGTCCGTCCGGATCCCGAAGGGAACACGGGGGCAGTGAGCGTTCCCGTTTCGGTAACTGACTGGGCGGTGGGGGAGTGGCATCACGCCGTGTGGACCTGGGACACTGTGGGTTTGAGGGTCTACATCGACGGGCGTCCGGTCGGCAAGTCCGAGGCTTCGTCCATGCCCACAGTCGTGCGTGGCCCTCTGCGCATTGGGCACTGTCCGAAATATGGTCCTACTACGGCCATGTTCGACGAGTTTGTGGTGTACGGACGTGCTCTGTCTCCTGGAGAGGTATCCGCCCGGGCTGTCTCGACATCGTCGGTCAGACCGGACGATGTGCTTCTCTACTTGCCGTTTGACGTCTCGGATGTTCCTCAAGCCGGACCGTGTCGCCTGTACGCCGCATTGCAGGACCGACGGGGACGTATCGTGAACGAGACCTGGGTTGATGTGGGGGCTGGGGAGGAACGGCGGATTCCGTTCCGTTTTCGCTATGACACTCCCGTCGCACGCAGTGCCCGGGTGATGGCTCGGCTGCTTGACGACGATGGTGTCGTCGATGAAGTACACTCACCATGGGTGGAACTGGTGGAGAGAGAGCTGGACGATTTTCTCTACTTCTGCTGGGACTGGGCTTACAGCCGCCGCCACCCGGACTACATGCGCGATGTTTTCTTTCGACGCATTTGGGAGCAGGGCATCGATGGTACGGACGGGCGTGCGTCTCTGGACTTCAAACTGGTGGGTGGCGCACCATTCCCCGGAGCCAAGAGAAACAGCGTGTCCGGGCGGCCGTGGTATGACGTGTTCAACGAGCTGAAGACCAACTACGCCCGCACGGGCGACTCACGGTATCTGGCCCGACAGCCATGTCTGAGCGATCCGGCAACCTGGGTGTCTTACCGTGAACAGGTCGCCCGGAAGGTGCTGCCGTTACGCTCCCGCAAGCCGGTTGCCTACGGGTTGGGCGACGAGAACACAATCACGTTCGAGAGCTCGCCGCTGGATTTCTGCTTCTCCTCTCACTGTCTGCGGGAGTTCCGGGTCTGGCTGCAGGAGCAGTACGCGAGCCTGGACCAGCTCAACGGCACGTGGAAGACAGCTTTTGCTGGTTGGGATGACGTCGTGCCGATGACGACGGCCGAGGTCGCTGTGCACGAGAGCTTTGCTCCCTGGGCCGATCACCGAGCGTTCATGGAAACGGTTTTCGCTCGGGCCTACGAACGTGCTGCGGCTGCAATCCACGCCATCGATCCCGGGGCACGGCTGTCGACCTCCGGTACCCGACCGTCCTATCCCTACAGCGCCTGTGACTGGTGGCAGATTCTGCCTCACCTTGACCATCTGATGCCCTACCCAAGGCTCTATGATCAGGGCGAGGTGCAACGCTCGTTTGCCCGTTTGCCTACGATGACCTGTTCGGGATTCGGAGCCACCGGTGCCTTCCAGAAATACATGATCTGGTACTCCGCACTGCATGGCAGCTCAGCAGTGATCTTCTCCAAGGTGACGACCTGCATTTCAGCCGACCTGTCCGTCTATCCTGATCAGCGACTTCGCACTGCCGAGATGCGCGATTTGCAGGACGGCCTTGGTAAGGCCCTTATGTCTGCCCGGCGCCTGCACGATGGCGTAGCCGTTCACTACTCCCCGGCCTCGATCCGAGCGGAGTGGATTTCTTCCTTTGTGAGTGGGCGGCGTACGGGGTACGAGAGTGCTCTGGCGCGCGATCGCCGTGGCTGGTTGCGTGCCCTCGAGGCACTTGGGCTGCAGTATGAGTTTGTCTCCGGCGACCAGATCGCCGGGGATGAGCTGATCCACAAGAAGTGGAAGGTGCTTGTCATGCCGCACTCCCAGGCTGTGTCGGACTCGGAGGCGGATGGCGTCGAGCGTTTCGTGAAGCAGGGCGGAACGCTGGTCGGTACGTACCGAACCGGGACACTCGACGCCCATTGCGCTGTCCGTGGGGCGGGGGCTCTCGATGATGTATTTGGGGTCTCCCGCCGGGATAGGGCTCCCAGCTATGATGATACGGACGTGTTGTACGCCACTGCGAAGCGGGAGCACGCAATCGACCAACTGACGTCGGGACCCGGTTTGGTGGTCGACTCGGCGGAGACAATTGCGTGGAAGGTGAGAAACGGTAACCGCGAGCCTGCGGCGTGTCGTGCTCGCTTTGGAGGAGGCACCGCCTACTATCTGAACTTCCTCTATGACTTCCGAGCCAGCTACAAGGAACCAGGCGCACAAGTGCTGGATCCTGGGTTTCTCGCGCTTGTGCAGGAGGTCATGACTCAGGCGGGAGTGACCGCGGCAGCCCGCCTTCAGGTGGCTCCCGAGGCGAGTCAGGCCGAGGTCGTCCGCTACCGGCAGGACCAGGCAGAATATGTGTGTGTACTGCGCCAATGGCAGCTGCCGGATGGTGCTGCGGAACGGCTTGAGACGGACATCATGTTCGGACGCCATGCCTGGGTGTGCGATGTTCGCACCGGCAAGCGACTGGGGTTCGTGGGGCGAGCCCCGGTGCGACTCGCCCCGGGTGAGTGCCAGATCTACGGTCTACTCGACTACGACGTGCCGCACGTTCGCGTGAGCACGGTGGGCCCGAGGCAGGTCCTTGCGGGGGGATTGTTACGGGTTGCGCTGGAGGTCTGTGCGGCGGCGCCCGGGATAGAACGGCCGGTTGCTGCCCCTTCTTCCGGGAACTCCACGGCGTCACGTCACAGTCGCGTTCCGACTGGCGACCACGTGCTGCATCTTGAGCTTGTCGGGCCTGATGGCATTTCCAGACGACATTACTCCGCCAACCTGGTGGCGTTGGGCGGGCGGGTTGAGCGGGAACTGCGCTTTGCCTGCAATGATCCTGTTGGCATGTGGCAGATCAACGTACGCGACATTGCCAGTGGGGCGACGGCTCAGTTGTCCTTTGAGCTGATTGCGGGTGGGCCTTTCCGGCGTCTTGACGTAGGAATGACCTCGGCCTGGGATGTGACCGGAATCGTCGAGGAACTGCGCAACAACGGGGCCACAATCCCCTGGCGCGTCGAACAACTGGTTGACAAAGTGTGTCGTGAGATCAACCTGCAGCGAGTCCACGAGTCGGGCGAGCAACGCGGTGATGTTCAGGAGATCATTGAGCTTCTCGGTGAGCTTCCCGTTCCAGACGGTTGCCCGGAGGGCTATCCTGCCCGGAAGACGCTCGTGGGCGGCCTCTTTTCGGCGAATCCGGAATTGCCCGTTTTGAGGGCAACCGGGTACTTGCAGGACAGGATGCTTGGCGTTGGGCTCAAATCCTACCCCTACGTGATTGACTGGGACGGGGATGGTCGCCGGGACTTGGTCATCGGTGATCACGATGGGCTGCTCTACCTGTATGTGAACGACGGCTCTGCGGACCGTCCCTCGTTTGGCCGGGCTACACGCATACCATCGGCCGGTAACGATGAAGACCTGGTTCTCCACTTCAATCCCAAGCTGGTTTTCGCCGATCTGACCGGGGACAAGAAGCTGGACCTTATTCTGGGCAGTCACGCCGGAAAGGTGTTGCTCCTGTCGAATGAGGCCACGGAGGAGACAGGCTTCGCCTTTGATGCAGACCAGCACCACGAGATCACCACGAGGCAGGGCACGGTCAATATCGGGAACTATGGCTACCCCGAGCTGGTGGACTGGGACGGGGATGGCGAATTGGACTTGCTCGTTGGCGAAGAGGAGGGCAGGCTCTTCCTGCTTAAGGGAAGGGGGGGGAAGAGGGCGCCCCGGTTCCTGCGTGCTCGTCCCGTTGAGGGGATTTCGGGGTCCATGTACCCGTGTCCGGAGGCGGTCGACTGGGACAACGACGGGCGGTTTGACATCCTTCTCGGCGACAGGGACGGCATGCTCCGACTCTTCATGAACAGTGGTGATGTCGGTCGGCCGGAGTTTACCGAGGGCCGGCCATTGCGGGACGCCGCCGGGGAACCACTGGATGTCGGACGTCTGAGCCACCCACACGTGACCGACTGGAATGGCGATGGCAGCAAGGACCTGATTGTTGGAAACGACGACGGTGACGTGCTCGTCTGGTGGAATACTGCAACCGATTCAGCTCCATCGTTCGGCCAGGTTGAGCGGCTGCGTGACGGCGGCGGAGAACTCGTCTGTGGGGTCCACCCGGTCGTCGATATTGTCGACTGGAATGGCGATGGCAAGCTTGACATTCTTGCGGGAGGAGAGACCGAACGGGTGAGACTCTATGTGAATACCGGAACTGCGCGGGAGCCTGGATTTGATTCATTCACGTTCCTGCCCGGGGTGACCTACACCGCTGAGGCCCTGTGCTCTCCGGGGGGCGGCGAACAGCGACATTGGGCGAGTTCCGCGCTGGAATTCACCACCGAATACGTGGGTAACCTGGCGCCCGAAGCCGTGGACTGGGACGACGACGGCAACCTGGATCTCCTGCTTGGAGGCTACACGGGATTGGTCTATCTATACCTCCGCAAAGAAGGTGGCGAGCTCGGGAAGGGAGAGCCGTTGCGGACTGAGGACGGAGCGCTCCTTCACGTGGCTGGTTTCTCAACGCCACGGGCTGTGGACTGGAACGGGAATGGAGAGAACGATTTGGTCTGCGGGGACTTCCTGGGCCGTGTCCACGTGTTCCTCAATGTGGGGACGAATGCCAGCCCTCGGCTCAAACCGGGTGAACGGCTTCGAGTGGCAGGACGGGAGTTTGCGTTCGGGCCGCGCGCGATGGTTGAGGTGGCCGACTGGAATGGTGATGGTAGGAAGGACGTCCTGTTGGGCAACCGGGCCGGGAAACTGGTGGCGCTGATCAACGACGGGAGTGCCTCCGAACCGCACTATGGTCACCTCGAACCCCTGCGTGACGACAGCGACGTCTGGCGGGAGTTGTATGGCGGGGCGTGGGCCTCCCCTCGGGCGGCCTCCATGCCCCTCTACAATCGCCGCGAGGGCGGTGTGGGCGTTCTGGACGTTGTCGCGACGGCTTGTCCGAGAGTGGTCGATTGGGATGGAGACGGTGACCTGGAACTGCTCATATCGCACCGCTTCGGGCGGATCTTTGTGTTCGAGCCGAATGGGATCGAGTGACTTTCTTGGGGGGACTGACCGGTTGGTTACCCATCCGTCTTCCGGCTCACGTCGTAACAGTGCAGCTTGTCATGGTAGCGGATGTAGAGACGCCCGCCGTAAACGACGGGGTGGGCCCACACGTCCTTCCTGCCCTTGACCACTTCCATCTTGCCGACCGTTTTGAGCTTCTGGCCGACCAACTCATGAAGCGAGATCGTGCCTTGAACAGTCAGGCAGTAGAAGCGCTCATCGGCGTACATCACTGATCCGCTTGGCATGTTGGCTTCTGTGTGCCGGATTTCACCTGTCGCCGCGTCCAGGCAGAGCCACTCCTTGAATTTGCGTTTCCGGGAGCCGAGAACGACATCGCGGATGCAGACCACGTTTCCGCACTCCGTGTCGGTGAGATCCTGGGTCCAGACAACAGTCGGTGTTTCACCATCGATCTTGAGCCGGAAGACCTTGCCTTCGTCTCTGGTCGTGTTGCCGATGTAGATCGAGTCATCGCGGAAGACGGGAGACATGCCGATGACACTGGGTAGGGCCTGCGGGTGCTTCCACAACATGGCGCCGGTTTTGACGTCGACGCCGAATACGTCCTTGTTGGTGCAGTTGATGAGCTGCCGGACGCCATTCACTTCCACGAGAATCGGCGAGGAGTACGTAGGCTTAGCGCCCGGGATTGCCGGGGTTGTCCAGAGGGCTTCTCCGGTTTTCTTGTCGAAAGCCGCCATCAGCCCTTTGGCTCCGACGGGGGTGGCAAACACGTTCCCGCCGTCAACCAGAACGGATTCGCTGATGCCCCAGGTGATGTTCTTGCCTTCGAACAGCTCCAGGATGTTGACGGCCCACAGCTCGACCCCATCGGCTGCCTTCAGGCAGGCCAGGCGCCCGTGGGCGTTCATCAGGTAGAGGTGTCCGTCGTCGTAGCAGGGCGTCGTTCGTCCGCCAGGGATGGACTTGGTCCAACGTTTGCCGTTCGACGTTCGCCACTTCTCCTTACCGGCGAGGTCCAGTGCGACCATGACGAGGTCTTCGCCCACGTCGCCACCGATGTACACGCTGTCCTCTACGATGATCGGTGAACCGAAGCCGCGCCCCAGCCCGGTCGCGGTCCAGAGCAGGGCCGGGCCTCCCTCGGGCCATTCCTGCAGCAATCCCACTTCGGATGAGATACCGTCACGCCGGCGACCGCGCCATTGTGGCCAGTCCGGTACTTCCGTTGATATTGCGCGTCCCTGATCGATGCCCGTTTCGGCCGAGAAAGCACGGCAGCTGAGCAGGAGTACCGCTGCGGAAGCGGCCATTCGGAGAGCAGATTTGGTGACGGTTGGCATAGTGTCTTCTCGTCCTTCCAGTTCGTGTCCGGAACAGGGCTCCCCATTGCGCGTTGTGTTGACCCCGGAACATAGCGTCGCAGGAGGGAGGCGTCCCCGGCAACTCGTAGATTTCCTTTCCGAGTCCTGAGGGCAAGCGCCACTTCAACAGAGCCGTGACCTGTGGGGAGTGGCCAAGGTACGGTCAATCGGAGCACAGCGGTTCCTCCCACGTTGTCTGAATCTGAGCCCAATGTGACCTGTGGAAAATGGCCAAGATACGGCCAATCGGAGCACAGCGGCTCCTCCCACGTTGCTCGTATCTGAGCCCAATGTGACCTGTGGGGAATGGCCAAGATACGGTCAATCGGAGCACAGCGGCTCCTCCCACGTTGCTCGTATCTGAGCCCAATGTGGGAGGCGGTGTCATCCGGCGACCTTCCCCCGGCTTCGCTCTAGAGCCTCAAGTCAGAGCCGTCCGTGACTAACGGGAGCGATGTCGGTTATTCCGCGTTGCCAATAGCGCGAAACCTGGTCCCGCTCGCTATTGTATGTGGCATTGACCACATGTGTTGGCATACCCTCAGAAGGAGTTGACGGATGCGTTTGCTGAGAGGATACGCGGCTTTTGTGTGCTTGGGTGGGGCTGTTCTGCTGCCCTGTCCTGCTTTTGCGGCGGAGGACGACGTTCCGACATTGCAGCGGCGAGCGCAGTCGGAGAACGCCATTGAGCGTCGTCGGGCGGCGCGGAAACTGCTTGCGATGGGGAATAGGGCAGGTGAAGCCATGCTGAAGTTGGCCCAATCTGACGACATGGTGATAAGGCGCGCTGCCCTGCGTCGGATCCATGATGTCAAGGGGGAGGGCGCCTTGCCTGTACTGAAGGCTGCGCTCAGCGATCCCAGCCCACTTGTCCGTGTCGTTGCGGTGGAGGAGCTCGTGGCCATGCGGCCGCGCACTGACGAGGTCACGCAATCCCTGATGGCGGCGACTCGGGACGAGGACACCGCGGTGCGGAAGATGGCTGCGGACGCGTTTTGGACGTTTCGCCGCAACGTGGTGCCGTTGCGTAAACGCCTGGGGTGGGACCACGCCATCGAGGTCGTCGCGAGTTTGCCTTTGGCGGAGACGGGTTGGGTGTTCAGGCCGGACCCAAGCCGCTACGGGCACGTCCGCAACTGGTTTGTTCCGGATCTGGATGAGAGCGATTGGTTTGGGATCAAGACGGGCGTGTTCTGGCACGACGCCTTGCCTGAGAAGGTTGGCCGATTCATGGGAATTGGCTGGTACCGAACCACGGTAACGTTCCCCCAGAAACCGGAGGGCACGATCAATCAGGTCGTTCTGCGTTTTGAGGCGGTGGACGAATCCACCTGGCTGTGGATCAACGGCGAGTATGCCGGCGTCCACGATATCGGACCTGCCGGTTGGCGCACGCCGTTCGATCTGGACATCACCCCGTTTGTGAAGTGGGGCCAACCGAACCACCTGGCCGTGCGGGTCCTGAATACGGCTGGCGCCGGGGGCATCTACAAGCCCGTCGAGTTCCAGGTTCTTAGGTAGATTCAGCGGTTCACGGTTCACGGTTGCGGACATTACAGTGAGGAGGCAATATGACATACTCCCGAGTTTCTGATTGGCGCATGTTCCCTTGGATGTGTTTGGTTGGGGTCGCCTGGATGGGAGCCGCTTCTGCGGCTGAAGGATGGAATCGTGTGTACGAGGGGGACGAGGTGACCGGCCCGGACACCGTGGCTATCTGGCAGTTCCAGCCCGGGACGGAGGCGCAAGATGGCAAGGGCGATGCCCACCTGACGCTGAGTGGGAAGGCCCAATTTGTCACCGACGAGCGCTTCGGCGGTGCACTGGAATCGTTCTGTTCCGGGCCGCCGGACAACGACAAACGGCAGGGCGCGGGGACACCACGGAAACTGGACCTGACCCCCAAAGGTGCGTTAACACTCGAGGCGTGGATCAAACTCAAGGCTGAACCTACCAATCCCGACTGGCGGTCAGGATACATCATCGACAAGATGTATGTCCCCGTCACGACAGACAAGAAGGGGTATAACCGGGACTACTTCTTCAGGCTTGCACGGTCAAAGAACGGGACCGACTACCGGCTCCATGCCGGCGTTGGCCTGGGAGACGAAGTCATCGCTTTTCAGTCGACGTGGCAGCCGATCGCGGCGAACACGTGGACGCATGTCGCTTTTGCTTACGACGGTCGCGGGATGGGACTGCTTTTTCTTAATGGGGCGCTCTGTGGGCGGCGGACCTATGAGGGGAAGGGCGAAGCAAAGCCCGGTTCACGCAATGTGAGCATTGGTGAACGTTGCGGAAGTCACCACTCGGGACTGCCGGCGTACCTGGCTCAGGTGCGGATTTCCCGGGGAATCCCCGAATCCCTGGCCATTCCTTTGGTAGTAACCGTTCGCCACGTCCACCAGCGCAGTGCTTTCGAACGCATGGAGAGTGACCAGTCTCTCGTTGTGACGATTGAGAACACGATCGGTCGCCCGGTGACGAACGCCGTGCTGACCGTCGACACCGGCTTCAATACGTCTCGTTCCGAACTGGGGACACTGCCCCTGGAACCGAAAAATGTGACCGTTCCGCTGTCCTGTGACGGCAGGTCCGGCTCCTACACGCTTCAGGCTACGATTACCGGGACAGCCGATGGACGGAAGGTCAGCGGCAAAGGAACGTTTGGCTGGAACATCTGCAAACGCCTGCCACCCTTCGTGCCTGTTGTCATGTGGGGAGGCGCCAGCTTCGAGCAAATGGCTGAGACTGGTTTTACTCATGCCCTGCTGTGGATGGACCACTTCGATATGAGGGCGTTCCAAGAGGGAGCTCCCATCCCTTTCCATGAACGTATGGACGAGACGCGCGCGACGCTCAACCGGGCCCTGGTCGCGGGCTTGCGTGTTCTTGGTAAGATCTCGCCTGGGGGCTACCTCAAAGGGCAGAAGGGCTACGCGAAGATTCGCGAGGAGTTTCTGTGTCTGGATGCCTACGGAAAGCCGACCAAGCATGTGGACTTCTCACTCCCTCGGCTTCAGCAGTTTGGCTATGATGTCGGGCGTTCGGTGGGCAACAATGTCGGCATGTTCCCAGCTCTTGACCTGGTACTCACGGACTCCGAGTTCCGGGATGGTAACCAAGTCTCCTTCCGCCCAGAAACAAGGAGAGCGTTCCGCGCATTCGCCGGCTATGACATCCCGAAGCTGGTCCGTTCGAAGAGCGGGACCCGATATCGCGAAATCCCGGACTTCCCCCGTGACCATGTCGTGCCTGACGATGACCGGATTCTGACCTTCTACCGCTGGTTTTGGGGTGGAGGGGATGGCTATCCGGGCTTTGTGAGCAGCGAACGACGCGGCGTGAAGGGCGACCGGGAAGATTTACGGACGCTTTGGGATCCGGCTGTGCGGTGTCCGAGCAAGTGGGGGAGCGGCGGCGAGGTCGACTTCCTGGGGCATTGGACGTACATCTACCCCGATCCCCTGGTGATGGGGTTGGCCACGGATGAAATGTTCGCGATGGTCAAAGGTGGTCCTCCTCACCAGCAGGTCACGAAGATGACACAGATCATCTGCTACCGAAGCGGGACCACCGAGACGCCTCCAGAGGACAAGAACAAATGGGCCGACTGGGAGAAGCGTCTGCCTGACACTCGTTTCATCACGGTTCCGCCGGACCTGCTGGAGATTGGCTTCTGGCAGATGATCGCCCGTCCCGTTCGGGCCATCATGTACCATGGTGCCGGTTCGCTTTGGCCCAGCAAACCCGGGGGGTACGACTACACGAACCCGGACACCGGGCCACGGCTGGCGGGACTCGTGCGGAGCGTCATCCGACCGTTGGGACCAACGTTGCTTGAGGTCCCGGATCGGCGAACTGACGTTGCCATGTTGGAGAGCTTCTCGTCGCAGATGTTCTACGGCGGGGCCACGTACGGGAGCATGCGGACCCCGGTGGGACGGATGCATGCGATACTCTGCCGCGCCCATCTCCAGCCTGACATCGTGTACGATGAGACGATTCTCCGCGATGGGCTCGACCAGTACAACGTGTTGGTTGCTCCCGTGTGTGCCGTCTTGACTGAGGGCGTCGCCAGCAGAATCCAACAGTGGCAGAACAACGGTGGCATACTCGTCGCGGATGAGCTGCTCGTCCCCCGCCTGATGCCCGATCTCCTGATTACATCCTGTTCCAGCTCCGACAAGGGCGATCTTGTGGCCAAGGCTGTGGAAGTGCGTGAACAGCTCTCGGGTGCCTACACCCCCTACGGTGATGCTGACACGGCCGATGCCATCCTGCGCTTCCGAGCCTTCGGGGCGACCGACTACCTCTTCGTGGTCAATGACAGCCGCACATACGGTGACTACGTCGGCCAGTACCGTCGG
>Ga0209045_1000879_pt1 | contig 31536 bp, 24 predicted proteins | sample SaaInlLV_10m_DNA_4_FD_184664 | JGI IMG/M metagenome (GOLD analysis project Ga0209045, IMG submission 184664) | Marine microbial communities from expanding oxygen minimum zones in the Saanich Inlet - Saanich Inlet SI072_LV_200m_DNA (SPAdes) (version 2) | ecosystem: Environmental > Aquatic >...
TTGGACAGATCTCTTTTTTATTATACCTTTACTTAACATATATTTTTTTACACCAATGATATTAATCTTTATTTTGGTATCATTGGTGTTTTATCAACATTCGACTTTGAACAACTTCATTATATACAATAAGAGAAGTAGCAGGACTTGACACTGGTGAAGCTGAAGAAGTATTTGTTAAGGCAATCCTCGGAAATAACAACCCTTTAGTTGTTGAATAAACATCCAAAACAGCCGAAGCATCACCTGAATGTGATACATCAGAAATCACAGTAGTTTGTGCGATAGCAAAAGAAATTGTAGCCAACAGACATAAAATTAAAACTAACTTTTTCATATTTCAATAATTTATTATTGTATGTATATTTTTTGAGTAAAAGTTTCTTGATCGGTTAATATAGAAACCAAATAATAGGCAGAAGCTAAATTAGTTTCTACTATTTCTGAGCCAATCCTTTCCAGATTACTTCTAAATAATTCCTTCCCTAAAATGTCATGAATAACAATTTTACCCTGCTGTAATTTAGGATTATCTAACAGAATTTTGTTTCCAACTGTAAAGACACGAAAGTTAGAAATACTCTCTTTCTGGATTGAGTTGAACACTGGATTGATATGAATAGCGAATCGCTCATTGAATTCTCCTTTTCTAGAATAAAATGAATAGTTGGGATTTGTTATTAAATTGATAAAAAGTTTCTCCTCTCTGTCTTCAATAAAAATTTCTGTTGAGGGATCAATGTTTTCAATTTCCTTAATATTAAATGAATAATTTCCTTCCTGACCTCCAAAATATCCAATATTAAGCTTTTTCGCTTCTTCTGTTATTGAGGAGAAAGATTGAATAACAAAGCCTTCTTCATATCCGGGCATCAAGGAATAAACGGCAATAAGAGGATTTCCTCTCAGCTTTTGTACGTCATATCCCGGATCAAGCTCATCAGTTGTAAATGGATAAAATCCGAAAAGTAATTCATTGTATAAATTGTCAGGGCCAATTAATGACAACCTCAATAGTTGCTCATCTGGATCCGGAGTGAAAAATTGAGTTCCAGTATAGCCAATTCTCTGATCTGCAGCAAGACTAACTGAACTAACGCCAGACTTTACTTTTATAAAAAAGCCTTGAGCTACAGCCATGCTTGCATCAGGAGTAATTGCTGATCCTCCAACAACACCACTACCTGAAGCCCTAGTTGCATAATCACCTCTATCCAAATCACCACTAGGGTTATCCCAATAATAAACAGCTTGATTTGCTGTTTCAAGATTTGCAGAATTATCTGAAAGAAATTCTGGAACATTCAAACCACATGCATACGGGTTTCCAATCAGATTCCATCCATCAGAGGCTGCAGTGCCGGATGAAGTGTATGATACGGTAATGGTGCTCGAAATATCTGCAGGAACTAGTAAATTACCTGTAAAGCTAATGGTCCTGTTGGCATAGTTGCTAACAATATTATATCCTTTGCCATTGCTTAATGTGCCTGCTGAAATGCGAGTCCAGCCGTCATCAACATTTCCACTTGAGTTCGCTTCATTATACCAATACACATTGTAATCACCACTAGTCCAAATACTACCAAATGCTGCTCCATCAATAGGCGATGATACAACATGATAAGGTTTGTTTGAACTGTTTCCGGTAATGTATCTTTTAACTGTTCCTGCAATATTTTGGGTGTTATGAATAAAATTACCCGTGCCACTGGCTGAAGATTGTATGACAAGTCCGCTATTGCCAGCACTGTTGGTCATAGTTCCATCCACGTTTACAGTTTTTGTTTCCGGGATTTGAACTTCAGCGGATGCTGCTATGGTCATATTGTAAAAAGTAGTGGGGTCACTTCCAGTAATTTCTTGAGCGGAACTACCATTAAAAGTGACAGTCCCACTTGTAAAAGTAATTGTGCCCGAATTATTAGTCCAGTCTCCACTGACAAACATATTTCCTGAAACTGACGTTGAAGATGAGGCTCCAGCTGTATAGCCTTGCGTATAAACATATGATGTGGCTGGAATAACAACATAGCCACTACTGTTATTAATACCTTGACATACAGCATTGTTTTCGAAAAAAAGAAGCAGGAAAAGTAGGCTCATTCCTGTAAATACCTTTCTAAGAATCATACCCTATTATTGATTAGGTTCGTGAAATAATTCCCGAAATTAACGTAATTCGAAAAATACTTTCACCACAATTTATCAAGAATTGGAGGATAAGTTTATGGAAAGGAAAGAACGATAGAAATCAAAGGTGTTTCATAGAAATACTACTAAAATACAATCCTTTGAGATAGCTGCTTGCTGCGATTTTAATAATAATTCAACCTTTCAACACCTGCAATATATTTTGCAAAGCGAATAACCTGTTCAGTATAACCCCACTCATTATCATACCATACATATAGTATAATATTTTTTCTGTTTTCGGAAACAATGGTAGCTGCACCATCTATAATACAGGCATGTGTATTCCGAATAATATCACTCGATACCAATTCCTGGTTTTCAGAAAACTCAACTTGCTCAATCAAACGACCAAATAATGAATGGTGCTTAATTACTTCATTCACTTCTTCTTTATTGGCTCTCTTCTTTAAAATAAGATTCAGGATAGCAAGTGATCCATTTGGTGTTGGAATCCGTACCGCATTTCCGGTTAATTTTCCAGCTAGTTTGGGTAATGCTTTGGCTACTGCTTTGCCTGCACCTGTTTCTGTGATGACCAAATTAAGGGGAGCTGCACGCCCTCTTCGGTATTTATTGTGGTAGTTGTCTAATAAGTTCTGATCGTTCGTATAGGAGTGTACGGTTTCAATATGTCCATATTCAATTCCAAAAAAATCATCGATTATTTTTAAGGGTGGAACAATGGCATTGGTCGTACACGATGCTGCTGATAGGATTTCTTCCTGATCTATTTCAAATTCATCGTGATTTATTCCGTATACAATATTCGGAATGCCTTCTTTTCCAGGTGCAGTTAGAAGTACCTTGGCAATTCCTTTTGCTTTGAGGTGTTCTCCTAATCCTTCACGATCTCTGGAAGATCCCGTATTATCAATTAAAATAGCATCGTTTATTCCATATGCAGTATAATCAATTTCGGAAGCTTTACCTGCACTGATTAATTGAACCTTCTGCCCGTTGATTATTAAACATTGGTTTTCAATATCTTCTTCAACTGTTCCACGGAATGGTCCAAAAGTAGAATCTGTTTTTAGTAGTTCTGCTCTTTTACTTATCTGGGCTTTGTCCAATTCTCCCCTGATAACTATTCCTTTCAGGAGCAGTTGTTGACCCTTTCCTGTTTTTTCAATTAATATTCTGGCAGCAATTCGTCCAATTCGTCCAAAACCATAAAGAACAACATCACATCCCTGTCTGTCATGATCATTTTTGCCAATCAAATCAGCCAGTTGATTCGTTACAAAACTATTAATGTCTTTTTCACCTTTGACTTTCGCATCAAGCCACTCGCTACCCAAACGGCCTAAGTCTATTTTTGTGTGGGCAATATCAAGTTTTGCAATAGCTTCTGCCAATTGCAATGTGTCATGAACAGTTAATTCTTTTTTGATAATTTTTCTGGCGAGGGCATGGTTGCCAAGAATAAGTTCAATTCCTTTATCGTAAAGTTTCTTTCTGAATAATACCAATTCAATTGATTTATTATACCAAAGGTCAACCACTATGCCCGAAAGTTTGCTGGCAGCTTTCTCTTTTTCAATCCAATGATTAAGTTGATTATCGAAGTCTTTTTTCATCCTGAATATGTTCAGTTTTTTCTGTAATGGTTAGGAAAATTATATTTTACAAAGGTATAAATAACTTGTCTGGCGTAAAACAAAAAAGCCTGTTATTAATGAAACAACAGGCTTTATGTGAATTTTAGTAGCGCTAAAAATCTACTCGACAACAAACATTTATGTTCTTGGCAGCATATGCGTCATCCAATCTGCCTGTATCTAAATTATGGGGGGCAGTTTTAACCAATTCTGGATTTGAAGCTGCTTCTTCTGCAATCTTAATCATGGCATCACAAAATGCATCCAAGTTTTCTTTGCTTTCTGTTTCAGTAGGTTCAACCATTAAACACTCATGTACAATCAGAGGGAAATAAACAGTTGGTGGATGAAAATTATAGTCCATTAATCGTTTGGCGACATCCAAAGTACTTACTTCATACTTCTTCTTTAACGTATGTGACGACAATATGGCTTCATGCATAATTTTTTCTGATGCATAGGGAGCATCAAAGTGATTTTTAAGGCGATGCAATACATAATTTGCATTGATAATTGAATTCTCGGCAACTGCTTTTAATCCTTTTGCTCCAAGCATTCTGATGTACGTATAAGCACGAACCATCATGGCAAAATTTCCCCAGAAAGCATGTAAACGCCCAATAGTTTGCTGGCAATCACATTTAAGCACAAATAATCCATCATGATTCTCAACAACGGGCTTTGGCAAATACTCTTTCAATTTGTCATTTACGCCAACTGGACCCGAACCTGGACCGCCTCCACCATGTGGAGTCGAAAATGTTTTATGTAAGTTAAAATGCATGACATCAAAACCCATATCACCAGGACGAGCTAAACCTAAAATAGCATTTAGATTGGCACCGTCCATATACATTAAACCACCAACAGAATGAACCAATTCGCAGATCTCTTCAATATTCTGCTCAAATATTCCAACCGTATTCGGATTGGTAAGCATCATGCCTGCGATATCATCATCCAATTTTGTTTTGAGATCTTCAATATCAACTTGGCCGTTTTCTAATGAATTCACAGAAACAACTTTGAAACCACACATGGCTGCACTAGCAGGATTAGTTCCATGGGCTGAATTTGGAACCAGAATTTTTGTTCTTTTATCCAATTCTTCATGATACTCATGATAACGTCTGATAGCCAAAATGCCAGCAAATTCACCATGTGCACCAGCAGCAGGTTGAAGCGAAATACCACTCATTCCAGAGATCTCACCCAAATCATTTTGGAGATTATACATCATTTCCAATGCACCCTGAACACTCTTGTCATCTTGTAAAGGGTGAATGTTGGAGAAACCATCCAATCGAGCAGTTACCTCATTGATTTTTGGATTGTATTTCATTGTACATGATCCTAAGGGATACATGTTCTTGTCAATGTGATAGTTTTTGGTAGATAGGTTTACGAAGTGCCTTTGGAGTTCGTTCTCACTTACTTCTGGCAAATTAACTTTTTCTTCACGAGAAAAAAGATTCGATAAAGTATTTGTGTAATCTGGAACATCAAGTTTCGGCAAATTGAAAGCTTTTCGTCCTTTTATACTTTTATCAAATATTAGCTTATTATCCATATGCGTATTTTTTTAATATCTAATTCGTGCTGTGAATTTAAATTAATATTTCAATTTATTTCAACTCTCTTAAATAAAGTTGAATTGTATTTTCCAAACCTAAATACAAAGCGTCAGAAATGAGCGCATGACCAATGGAAACCTCTAGCAGGTTTGGGATGTTTTTCGAAAAATATGAGAGGTTCGTCAGATTTAAATCATGTCCGGCATTAATACCTAATCCAAGTTTATTTGCATAAGTAGCTGCTTCAGAAAAGGGTTTAATAGCTATTTCTTTTTGGAAGGAATATGCTTTCGCGTACTCTTCAGTATACAGTTCAACTCTATCAGTAGCGGTTTTAAAAGCTCCTTCAATCATTAGTGAATCGGGATTGACAAAAATTGAAGTTCGAATTCCATGTTTGTGCAATAAGTCTATTGTCGTTGAAAGGAATTCAGCATATTTAATTGTATCCCATCCATTGTTAGATGTTAATGCTTCAGGAGCATCAGGAACTAATGTCACCTGATCTGGTTTTACTTTTAACACAAGATCCATGAAGGAGGGAGTTGGATTCCCTTCAACATTCAGTTCTGTTTGAACAATTTTCTTCAAATCAAAAACGTCCTGATACCTGATATGTCGTTCGTCAGGTCTGGGATGCACAGTTATTCCCTGTGCACCAAATCGTTCACAGTCCTTTGCTAGCTGAACTAAATCAGGCAAATTCCCTCCACGAGCATTGCGAATTAATGCTACCTTATTAATGTTAACACTTAGGTGTGTCATTACTGCGCCTAATACTTATAATGTTCTGGCTTATAAGGACCGTTAACAGGAATACCGATATACTCGGATTGTTCCTTTGTTAAAGTCGTTAATTTTACACCCAGTTTATCAAGATGTAAACGAGCAACCTCTTCGTCCAAGTGTTTGGATAAAGTATACACGCCAACTTCATAATCATTTTCCCAAAGATCTAATTGTGCAAGTGTTTGATTAGAAAATGAATTACTCATCACAAATGATGGGTGTCCTGTGCCACAGCCAAGATTAACTAATCTTCCCTCGGCTAGTAAAATGATGGAATGTCCATCAGGAAATTTGAATTCATCAACTTGCGGTTTAATGTTTATTCTTTCAATACCAGGCCATTCTTCTAATTTCTCAACTTGGATCTCATTATCAAAATGTCCAATGTTGCAAACAACTGCTAGGTCTTTCATTTTCGACATATCCTCCGCAGTAATTACATCCTTATTTCCTGTTGTGGTCACAAAAATGTCTATTTCATGCATAACATCTTCCAAACGCTTCACCTCAAACCCTTCCATACTAGCCTGTAAGGCGCATATTGGATCGATTTCAGTCACAATAACACGTGCTCCATTTGCTCTTAACGATTGTGCTGATCCTTTTCCAACATCTCCATAACCCAATACTAAAGCTACCTTGCCTGATATCATCAAATCAGTTGCGCGTTTAATCGCATCAACCAATGATTCTCTACAACCGTATTTGTTATCAAATTTTGATTTTGTAACAGAATCATTCACATTGATAGCAGGAACAAGTAAGTCGCCACTTTCAGCCATTTGATAAAGTCTGTGCACTCCTGTGGTTGTTTCTTCAGAAACACCCTTCCAGTCCTTTACAGTCTCATGCCAGCGGTTTGGTGATTCTGCTAAAATTCCTTTTAAAGTATTCAGGATAATTCCCTCTTCTTTGTTTTCTGGTGTTTTATTTAAAACACTAGCATCTTTTTCAGCTTTAAATCCTAAATGAATAAGAAGTGTAGCATCTCCACCATCATCAACAATTAATTCAGGACCCTTTCCATTTGGAAATTCCAGTGCTTTGGCAGTTGCCCACCAATATTCTTCCAATGTTTCTCCTTTCCAGGCAAATACAGGAACCTTTGTGTCTCTGACTACTGCTGCTGCTGCATGATCTTGCGTAGAAAATATATTACAGCTTGCCCAACGAACATTGGCACCAAGATCAACCAGTGTTTCTATAAGTACAGCTGTTTGAATAGTCATATGTAATGAACCGGTAATCCGGACATCCTGAAGTGGTTTTCCTTTTGCATATTTTTCGCGAATTGCCATTAATCCGGGCATTTCTTTTTCAGCGAGTTCTATTTCTTTCCTTCCAAAGTCTGCTAAACTGATGTCAGCAATTTTATATTCGAAATCCATTTAAATAATTTTTATTGTTTTGAACACTATTTTCAGACTGCAAAAGTAAACACTTTACTCGATACCAAAAAGAATAATTAATTGAGCATTCTATACCTTTATATTATATATACAATTTCAAGAGAATATTCGAGTACATATTGGGATTATAGGAATAAAGAGAAGGCTTGTAAAGGAAATCAGTTTTGAAATTGTGATGATGTGGTTTTCCTGTGGTTTTTTGTGAGATTGAGAGTTGAAATCAGAGGAATTCTAAGAAATGGCCAGTTTTTCTTAAACCGCAAGGTTCTGACAAACAATGCTTTGCGATTGAATTTAAACAAATAATAAAATAAGTGAAAAAAAGTTTGTCACTATGGAAAAGAGTCTTACATTTGCATCCCCAATTAAACATGAGGGTTCAGCCAAAAGAGGTTGAAAGAAAAAATATTTTTATTTTTCTTGCAGGTTGAAAAAGTTGTTTTAACTTTGCACTCCCATTCGGGATTTGAAATTACATCCAACCAAATGAGGTTGCGAAAAATATGTTCTTTAAAGGATTGTGGAATTATATACAAGTTCTCTGAGCAACAAACTTCTTAAGATTTTTTACTACGAAGAGTTTGATCCTGGCTCAGGATGAACGCTAGCGGCAGGCCTAATACATGCAAGTCGAACGTCATTTTTGACTTCGGTTAAAAATGAGTGGCGAACGGGTGAGTAACACGTATGCAACCTACCCCTTACCGGGGAATAGCTTCGAGAAATCGAAATTAATACCCCATAATATTTAACTTGGGCATCCTTGTTAAATTAAAGTTCCGGCAGTAAGGGATGGGCATGCGGCCCATTAGCTTGTTGGTGAAGGTAACGGCTCACCAAGGCAACGATGGGTAGCTGGTCTGAGAGGATGATCAGCCACACTGGCACTGAGACACGGGCCAGACTCCTACGGGAGGCAGCAGTAGGGAATATTGGTCAATGGACGAAAGTCTGAACCAGCCATGCCGCGTGCAGGATGACGGATCTATGATTTGTAAACTGCTTTTATTCGGGAAGAACAGCAAGTATTCTTATTTGTCTGACGGTACCGATTGAATAAGCACCGGCTAACTCCGTGCCAGCAGCCGCGGTAATACGGAGGGTGCAAGCGTTATCCGGATTTACTGGGTTTAAAGGGTGCGTAGGTGGTTTAATAAGTTAGTGGTGAAATCCTACAGCTCAACTGTAGAACTGCCATTAAAACTGTTAAACTTGAGTATAGTTGAGGCGGGTGGAATGTAACATGTAGCGGTGAAATGCTTAGATATGTTACAGAACACCAATTGTGAAGACAGCTCGCTAGACTATTACTGACACTGAGGCACGAAAGCGTGGGTAGCGAACAGGATTAGATACCCTGGTAGTCCACGCCCTAAACGATGAACACTAGACGTGTGCTGCTTAGCAGTACGTGTCCCAGCGAAAGCGTTAAGTGTTCCACCTGGGGAGTACGGTCGCAAGATTAAAACTCAAAGGAATTGACGGGGGCCCGCACAAGCGGAGGAGTATGTGGTTTAATTCGATGATAGCGAGGAACCTTACCTGGACTAGAATGCGCGTGACCGCCCCTGAAAGGGGGCTTTCCTTCGGGACACAAAGCAAGGTGCTGCATGGCTGTCGTCAGCTCGTGCCGTGAGGTGTTGGGTTAAGTCCCTCAACGAGCGCAACCCCTATTATTAGTTGCTACCAGATAATGCTGAGCACTCTAATAAAACTGCCTGCGTAAGCAGTGAGGAAGGAGGGGATGACGTCAAGTCAGCATGGCCCTTACGTCCAGGGCTACACACATACTACAATGGCTATTACAGAGGGCTGCCACTTGGCAACAAGGAGCTAATCCCTAAAAATAGCCTTAGTTCGGATTGGAGTCTGCAACTCGACTCCATGAAGTTGGATTCGCTAGTAATCGCATATCAGCAATGGTGCGGTGAATACGTTCCCGGGCCTTGTACACACCGCCCGTCAAGCCATGGGAGTCGGAAGTGCCTGAAGTCGATAACCGCAAGGAGTCGCCCAAGGTAAGTCTGATGACTAGGGCTAAGTCGTAACAAGGTAGCCGTACCGGAAGGTGCGGCTGGAACACCTCCTTTTTAGAGAAAGTTCTCGAAGAGCTTTTGTAATTCCACACCCTTTAAATTTATCTCTCTTATATTTTATTAGTCCCTTAGTCCCGTAGCTCAGCTGGTTAGAGCACTACACTGATAATGTAGGGGTCCGCAGTTCAAATCTGCGCGGGACTACTTACAATTTAAGAGGGGAATTAGCTCAGTTGGCTAGAGCGTCTGCCTTGCACGCAGAAGGTCACCGGTTCGAGCCCGGTATTCTCCACAATAAATTGACATTAGGTCAATAGAAGTTCTTTTACATGTTGAAAATATTTAAATTTATTAGAAAGCAAATAAGGGCGTATGAAGGATGCCTTGGCTTTCAGAGACGATGAAGGACGTGATAGGCTGCGATAAGTTCCGGTTAGGTGCCGAATAACCATTTGACCCGGAGATTTCCGAATGGGGCAACCCAATCCTTTTGGATTATTCCAATTTATTGGAAAGTGAACCCACCGAACTGAAACATCTAAGTAAGTGGAGGAAAAGAAAACAATTAGTGATTCCCTAAGTAGTGGCGAGCGAACGGGGAACAGCCCAAACCATTGTTGTTTCGGCAATAATGGGGTTGTAGGACTGCAAACATTATCATAAAACCTAAGTGGAAGAATCTTGGAAAATTTTACCGCAGTGGGTGATAGTCCCGTACACGTAAAGTGTTATGATATATGCAGTATCCTGAGTAGCGCGGGACCGGAGAAATCCTGTGTGAATCTGCCAGCACCATCTGGTAAGGCTAAATACTTCTGAAAGACCGATAGCGAACAAGTACCGTAAGGGAAAGGTGAAAAGAACCCTGAACAAGGGAGTGAAATAGATTCTGAAATCATACGCCTACAAGCGGTTGGAGTCTCAATTTATTGAGATGACAGCGTGCCTTTTGCATAATGAGCCTACGAGTTACTCCTCACTGGCAAGGTTAAATTAATACCAATGAAGCCGTAGCGAAAGCAAGTCCTAACAGGGCGTACAGTCAGTGGGGGTAGACGCGAAACCTAGTGATCTACCCATGGCCAGGGTGAAGTGACGGTAACACGTCATGGAGGCCCGAACCAGTATCCGTTGAAAAGGATTTGGATGAGCTGTGGGTAGGGGTGAAAGGCCAATCAAACTAGGAAATAGCTCGTACTCTCCGAAATGCTTTTAGGAGCAGCCTCGTAATTAGTGTCATAGAGGTAGAGCCACTGTTTTGGCTAGGGGGCTTCACCGCCTACCAAACCAAGGCAAACTCCGAATGCTATGACATATTTGCGGGAGTGAGGCATTGGGTGCTAAGGTCCAGTGCCGAGAGGGAAACAACCCAGACCATCAGCTAAGGTCCCTAAATATATGCTAAGTTGTTTAAATGAGGTCCGATTGCTAAAACAGCCAGGATGTTGGCTTGGAAGCAGCCATTCATTTAAAGAGTGCGTAACAGCTCACTGGTCGAGCGATCGGGCGCAAATAATAATCGGGCATTAAGCATATTACCGAAGCTATGGTCCCAGCAGTTTACTGTTGGGAGGTAGGAGAGCATTCCTGTTTCATCGAAGATGTATCGTGAGATATGTTGGAGGGACAGGAAAAGAAAATGTAGGCATAAGTAACGATAATGCGGATGAGAAATCCGCACACCGAAAGACTAAGGTTTCCTGATCAACGCTAATCGGATCAGGGTTAGTCGGGACCTAAGGCGAACCCGAAAGGGGTAGTCGATGGACAACAGGTTAATATTCCTGTACTGATTTATAATGTGATGGAGTGACGGAGAAGTGAAAGGTCTGCGTACTGACGGAATAGTACGTTGAAAAGTGTAGGTATACATTGGATAGGCAAATCCGTCCTTTGTGCTGAAACTTGATAGTACCACAAGCCTTCGGGTGAGTGGATAATGACCCTAATCAGGCTTCCAAGAAAAACTTCTAAACAATAGTTATAAATTACCCGTACCGCAAACCGACACAGGTAGTCGAGGAGAGAATCCTAAGGTGCTCGAGTGATTCATGGCTAAGGAACTCGGCAAAATAGCCTTGTAACTTCGGGAAAAAGGGCGCCTCCTCTGGTTTCGATCAGAGAGGCCGCAGTGAATAGGTCCAGGCGACTGTTTAACAAAAACACAGGGCTTTGCTAAATCTAACGATGATGTATAAGGCCTGACTCCTGCCCGGTGCTGGAAGGTTAAAGGGAGGGGTTATCCTTCGGGAGAAGCTCTTAACTGAAGCCCCAGTAAACGGCGGCCGTAACTATAACGGTCCTAAGGTAGCGAAATTCCTTGTCGGGTAAGTTCCGACCTGCACGAATGGAGTAACGATCTGGACACTGTCTCAGCCATGAGCTCGGTGAAATTGTAGTATCGGTGAAGATGCCGATTACCCGCAACGGGACGGAAAGACCCCGTGAACCTTTACTATAGCTTAATATTGATTTTGGGTAAATAATGTGTAGGATAGGTGGGAGACTTTGAAGTGGCCTCGCTAGGGGCTGTGGAGTCAACCTTGAAATACCACCCTTTATTTATCTGAAGTCTAATCCCTTTTTGGGAGACAGTATTTGGTGGGTAGTTTGACTGGGGTGGTCGCCTCCAAAAGAGTAACGGAGGCTTCCAAAGGTACCCTCAGTACGGTTGGTAACCGTGCGTAGAGTGCAATAGCATAAGGGTGCTTGACTGCAAGACCTACAAGTCGAGCAGAGACGAAAGTCGGGTATAGTGATCCGGTGGTTCCGCATGGAAGGGCCATCGCTCAAAGGATAAAAGGTACTCCGGGGATAACAGGCTGATCTCCCCCAAGAGCTCACATCGACGGGGAGGTTTGGCACCTCGATGTCGGCTCGTCACATCCTGGGGCTGGAGAAGGTCCCAAGGGTTGGGCTGTTCGCCCATTAAAGTGGCACGCGAGCTGGGTTCAGAACGTCGTGAGACAGTTCGGTCCCTATCTGTTGTGGGCGTTAGAAGTTTGAGAAGACCTGACTCTAGTACGAGAGGACCGAGTTGGACAAACCTCTGGTATACCTGTTGTGACGCCAGTTGCATCGCAGGGTAGCCACGTTTGGAAGAGATAAGCACTGAAAGCATCTAAGTGCGAAGCTCACTTCAAGATTAGACTTCTGTTTTAAGGGTCGTTAAAGACTATAACGTTGATAGGCTGCAGGTGTAAGAGCAGAAATGTTTTTAGCTGAGCAGTACTAATTACCCGTAAGCTTTCTAATTTTTTTAAATATTTTTGACATGTTAATTTATATCTGGAATATTTTACCAGACAAAATTTAATTTGGTGATTATTGCGGTGAGGATCACCTCTTCCCATTTCGAACAGAGAAGTTAAGCTCACTTGCGCAGATGTTACTGCCGTCAGGTGGGAAAGTATGTCATTGCCAAATTATTATAGCCCTCGTTGTTTTTTCAGCGAGGGTTTTTTTTGTGCTAATCTTTATCGTATTTGTATTTTTCAATACGCTCAAGTGATAGATTGTAATAGATTTTTGAAATTTCACTACCGATGTAATTTCGATTATTTAATAGAGCCATTTTTGCCGTTGTTCCACTACCCATAAACGGATCATAAATCAAATCTCCTTTATTGCTCCAGCTTAGTATATGATCGTTTGCTAATTTTTCAGGAAAAATTGCAGGATGTTTGAACGCAATTTCATCTTTAGTCGAATGTCCTTTTCCTACATGGTACTCCCAAATATTTGTTCTTCTTCCAAATGATTCATAACCTGCTCTTTTAATCTGTTTTAGATCTCCATTTTGTAATCTTTTTGTACCTGTGTCTCCTTTACGGCTTTCTTTATTTGGCCTATCTCTAATGAGATTAATTGTTTTTGGATGACCTTTGCTTAAAACAAACATATATTCAAAAGTTTGCCAATAGCTTTTATTATTTCCAACTGCTCCTCTTGATTGTTTTGCATAAATCATCGTATCAAAAAGATTGAAGCCAATTTCCTTAAAATATAAGGCTTGTTGAAATGACGTTCCTGTTTCATTACCTTTAACAGTTGCATCTCCAACAATCCATACCAATACACATCCATCTTTTAAAATCCTGTAAAGTTCTTTAGCTATTGCTTTGAAATCAAAGTCAGTATTATGGTAATCACGCATCGAATCGTAAGGAGGAGAGGTGAGAATCAATTCCACAAAATCATTTGGTATTTTGGCCATGGTTATCAGGCAGTTTTCATTGTAAATCGTATTTGTATTCATTTTCTTGTAGCTAAATTACAATATTCTATCGAGTTTACTCATGTAGAAATCTGATATGACTGAAGCGGACCTAATTCAATTCCGACCCACAATCAAAGTATAGCTGAATTTTGTCGTAAAATATCATCCTTACTAAGCATTTGAATATAGAGAAATATGTGAAAAGCAGGGTTGTCCCGAACTCAGCTTAAAAAGATAATAGGTCATTTTATTTAGCAGTACTGGCTTGATTTTTGGTAAACTTGTGCTATGTTATACGCCAAAATCAAAGTTAAACCCTCTGGATTAAGTCTTTGACTTAATCCTATCTATTCATTTCTGTGTGTAGCTTAAAATTAATATTACAATATTCTCAGTCTAAGAGAAAGTGCTTGTAGGTTTAAGTTGCAAACTTAATCCTATCATTTATTTCTGTGTGTAGCTAAAAATTAATATTGCAATATTCTAAGTCAAAGAGTAAGTGCTTGTAGGTTTAAGTTCCAAACTTAAACTAGTGGTGTCTTTTGAGACAGCCTCAGTAGGCGAGGGAAAATACTCGTGGACTGTGTTCACCAGATGAAAGGAAAAATAATGTAGGACCGAATTATATTCGGTCAAATTTAGCATCCCGTTTGTTCGAATGCCAGACTGATTTCTGGCAGGCAATTCGGACCTACAATTTCGTTGCAAATCCCTGCTTAAATAAGTCAATAATTCAGAGTGAGTTTGTGTTTACGCACCAGTGTCCTCTTTGAGAGACACTGATGAGACAAGTGGTCATAAGATGTGAAATGGCTTAATTCTTGGTTAATATACTTTTTCAAATCGTATAAATACTAAGTAAACTAGCCACAAATTCAATGTTATACGCTGAAAACAAAGTAAAATCATACAGCCTTATTTTTATTCAATTTGCAGCTATTGCAATCCTTTTAGTGAGTGATTCTGTTTTTATTGATAATTTGATTTTGCTGATTATACAAATTTCAGGCTTGTTTCTTGGGATTTGGGCTCTTTACGTAATGGGAAGAGGTAATATAAATATACCACCGGATTTGAAAGAGAATATTAAACTTACACAAAAAGGCCCTTATAAAGTCATACGCCATCCCATGTATACGGCTATAATTCTAACGCTTTTCCCTTTGGTTATTGAGAATTTCAGTATTTTTCGTTTGATAATCTTCATAATACTTATAGCCGACCTTGTTTATAAGCTTCATTGGGAAGAAAAAATGCTTCTAAAACGGTTTCCTGAATATTCTACTTATCAGAAGAAAAGCAGTAGGATTATTCCATTTATTTACTGAGTAAATCGTCAATTAAAGCTTTCACTTTATCGCCATCCCATTTTGCACTTCCTTTTTTATTAATCAAAATTTCTCCTTTTGGAGATATAATGAATGTGGTTGGAAGTGATCTTGATTCAAGTGCTACAGGCATGGCATCATACGTTAAGTATACTGGAAAGTCATAGCCTACTTTATCAAGAAATGCTTGAACAGTGGAAGGATTTTCATTACTCAGTATCACGAATTCAATGTCTTTTCCATACACATCATAAAGCCGCTGTATACTAGGAAACTCAGCAATACAATGAGGGCACCATGTTGCCCATGTATTCAGAAATATTGTTTTACCCTGAAATTCTGAAAACGGAATTATTTCTCCATCCAAATTTTGAATAGACCAATTATAATCCTTTTCACCAAGCTCTTCTATGTTTTTTTCAAGGCCAGGTTGAAAAAGCAACAGTTTTTTAACTCCTACTATTAGCTCATTTCTTGATGTAGGGAATAATAGGGCTATTAATATGGCAACAAAGACGATATCAGATGCTATTCCAAATTTGGATTTTTTGCTTGTATATGCTTTTATTCTTTCCTTTATACTCTTCATTACAAATGCAATTTTGCATTCTTATTCAAATACTCTGCCTAAAAATTTGCAATTGCTATTGTATATTTTTTAATTTTGTAATTAAACCTTTGAGATAATTTAGTATCTAATCACTATTCCTGTTCATAAAATAATCAGAATGATGAAAAAAATTAAGATGAAAATGTTAGCCGTTCTCACCATAATAGGTTTAGGCTTATTAGTTGTTTCCTGCGAAAAAGAGAATGTATTGGTAGATGACAATACATCTGACCAATTAGCAAAAAGTATTGTTGAAAATGCAGAAATCCCCCTCGATAATTTGGGATTATTGTTAGAACCTGAATTTACTGATCCTGATGTAGATGCAGACATAGAAATTAGTAATGATGGTATTCCAGCAGATTCAGAATTGGAAAGTGTAGATGGTAAAGGTATTATATCTCCTAAGCTTCGGTTCCTGTTAGATAAATTGGATTTAAGCCCTGAGCAAGTTAAAAAACTACATTATTCAATTGTAAAATATAACAAATGTCGACATCATTTGTTTTTACAACTTAAAAAGTTAAACCATGAAATTATTGCTAAGGCAAACCAAAAGAAGCATGAGTTAATAGCCAGCTACAAAGCTGGAAAAATAACGGAAGCTCAGCTTAAAGATGCGTTATATAAATTGAAATTACACACGAAGGAAGTATTGAAAACAAATCCTATCAGAAAGCAAATTATTGTGAACCTTCACAAATGTCATAAGGATTTTGTTGAAAATGTTCGTCTTATTCTGACTAAAGAGCAATGGGCGAAATGGGTTAAGTGGCATAAACAAGGAGGGAAATTGTAATATAAATTCAGCGATAATAGATTATTGTCACCTTATTTTTGTTAATGGGGTGACATTTTTTTTATTTCAATTCTACTTACGCAATTTGTATTTTTGTAATCCTAGCCTATTAAATTAAAACCAAATTAAATGAAAAATGCATTAAAAGGATTAGCCGTTTTAATAATTGGAATTAGCCTGCTACTTTCATTCAGGAATCCACAAAAAGAGGATATGAAGCAAAAGTTGAAAGATTTTATTGTAAAATATGAGAATCAAGTTAAAGATTTAAATAGAGAAACAGCCTTGGCATATTTCAATGCTGCTGTTTCAGGAAGTGATGCTGATTACAAACTTGCTGAAGAAAATCAAATAAAGTTGAGCAAGATTCATTCAAATGTTGAGGATTATGAAGTGTTATTGCAGATTAAAGAATCTGGAGAAATTGTTGATGAGCTTCTTTCAAGGCAATTAACAAGTTTATATAATGCATTTCTTTTTAGTAGAATTGATGAAAAGAAACTTGAAGAGATGATTATGTTGAGTACTGATATTGAGAAAAAGTACAGTAATTTTCGAGCAATAGTGGGTGAAGAAAAACTTTCAGATAATGAAATTGAAAGGATATTGAAAGAGGAAACAGATTCTGAAAAATTAAAAGCAGTTTGGGAAGCGCATAAAAATATAGGTTTTTTAGTTGCAGAAGATGTTCTTACTTTAGTTAGGGTTCGCAATGAAATTGCCCAGCAATTAGAATTTAATAATTTTCATGAAATGAAGCTTTTGATGAGTGATCAGAATCCTGAAGATGTGTTCAAATTGTTTAATGAATTAGATGATTTAACGAGAGCAGATTTCATTGAGTTAAAAGGAGAAATTGATACTTATTTAGCAAAGAAAAATGGAATTTCAGTTGAAGAATTGAGGCCATGGCATTATCAAAATAGATTCTTTCAGGAAGCTCCAAGTATGTATGATGTTGATTTGGACAAATATTATAAAGGAAAAGATATTGAAAAGTTAACAAGCTCTTATTATGCCGGAATTGGATTAGATATTACCGATATTCTAGCCAATAGTGATTTATACGAAAAGCCTGGCAAAAACCAACATGCATTCTGTATTGATATTGATAATGAAGGAGATGTTAGAATATTGTGTAATATCAAAGATAATAGTTCATGGATGAATACCATGCTACATGAATATGGGCATGGCGTTTATGATAAATACATTGACAGGGATTTGCCTTATGTTTTAAGAGATCCAGCTCATACGTTTACAACTGAAGCTATTGCTCAAATGTTTGGTCGTTTTGCTTCCAATCCACAATGGTTAAAGGATGTTGTTGGCATTTCGTCTAAAGAAAAAAGAGCTATTACTGAGGAAAGTTTAAATACTTTAAGGTTGGAGCAATTGGTTTTTAGTCGTTGGGCACAAGTGATGTACAGATTTGAGAAAGGTATGTATGAAAATCCTGATCAGGATTTAAATAAATTGTGGTGGGATTTAGTAGAACAATATCAAATGGTGACAAGACCAGATAACAGGCAAGCTCCGGATTGGGCCAGTAAAGTGCATATTGCCACATCGCCATGTTACTACCATAATTATTTGCTAGGTGAACTCTTAGCTTCTCAGTTGTACTATTACATTACCAAAGAAATATTCAAGTCTGAAGATTATAAAAATCAAAGTTTTGCCAATAATAAAGCAGTTGGGGATTATTTATTAGAGAATATATTTAAACCTGGTGCTCGTTACTATTGGAATGACATGATTGAAAAAGCTACAGGAGAAAAATTAACTGCTAAATATTATGCAATGCAGTTTGTGAAAAATAAATAATTTAGAAGAAAGTTTATAGATGTCTGGGGTCCGTTTATGGCTTTAAAATTTCCATCTATACGCAAGTAGGTCCGAATTCAGTTCGGACTTACATATTTGGAGTTAAACATTGTATTTGAGAATAGAATGAAAGATTTTCTGAATTAATAACTTTACTTTTTAGATACAATAAACATAAATGCAGGACTGAAATCCTTCCTAAAAAAAGCGAATAACTTTTCTATTTTTAGAAGAATATATTTTGAAAAACTAATTTTTGATTTGCTATTATATTCGCTTAGCCAAAAGAATTCATAAGCTTGTAGTCTGGTTCTATTAATTAATTCAGTCATTGTTTTTGGGCAAAACCACATGGTATGTTCAGGGTTCATTCCATATTTATTGAAGAACAAAATAGATAGAAAGTTTCGAGCTCGATTCGAGTTAGGTGTAGTAATCACAATTATGCCATCATCTTCCATAAATGGAATGTATTGTTGAAGCAATTCTTGCGGATTTCCAACATGTTCGATTATGTCCGCCATGACTATTACCTCAAATTTAGATTTCAGTTGCTTTAGAGTATTCCAATTAATAAAATGATAATCATGTTCTTTAAGTTTATCAATTTCATCTTGTATAATATCAACTCCAACAATACTTTTTGCTGAATTTTTGATCTTTGCGTGTAACCAGTTTGGGTTTTTGTAATTGTTTTCCTGACCTATTGCACCAACGTCAAGTACTGACTTGTTTTTGCATAAATCTAGAATTTTTGCTTCTTTATTAACTACTGTCAAATTATTAATCTTTGATTATTTTTTCAAAGGAAACAAATCTTTTATAAGACTAGCATTGTGAAGTGAGAATGCTAGTATTAATCTCTTGTTTATTCAAGGAGAATAATTTTCTATTCTTGCAATTCCATTACTTACTTTGCCGTATAATAACACACCTTAGGTGAAATAATTGCTTCTTCCTTTTTGAGTGTTTTGATGGCTTTATCCACTTCTTTTTTGTCGACACCCATGATTTCTGCTACTTCAGCAGCTTTGAGTGGTTTTTCGGATGTTTTAATTGTATTGAATACTTGATCTTTGATTTCCATGAAATTTGTATTATTAATTGGAGCAAAATTAATGAAAGGGGATTAAGATAATGACTAATTCAGGATAAAATATTTGATAATATCAAAATTCTTCCATGAAATCAAATAGTAATTTGTTCTATTAAAATAAATAACCAATACTTAATTTCGGGTAAATAAAAGTACCAAGATATCTTTCAAAGTAAACTCCCTCGATAGTTGAATCGCTAATTCGAATAAAATTCATATTGAACACACCTCTGTAGTAAGGGAAATGGGCAACAATATTCTCTGAACTAAGTGAAGAGGATTTTCCAAATTGAAGTCCAAATTCAAGGCGCATATCCAAAGTGAAATTTGATTTGAGATAGGTGTTTTTCCCCCAAAATCCTTTTAATTTATGAGAGCGGTGATCGAATGGGGTGATGTACATAATGTCGCCAATAAGTTCACTTTGTTCGAAGCTACCAAGAAAAATTTCATAGCCATAACCCCAATAATGACCCAAAGGCAATTGCATTCCCGATAATCCGGAAGCGAGTATGTCGAATTCAAAAAGTAATCCCTTAGAGCTTCCCCAAATGGGAATATGTTCCCTTAAGTCTTTACTCACAAAGGCCAAATACACCGCATAAAACTCATCTCCATAATCATGATAGGCACGAAGCTGTGGGGTTGAGTTCCTATTGAACTTAAATCCCACAGACAAAGCCATGTCCTCTTTTATGGATCGAGTAAGTGTGAATCCATAATCACCACTAAATAAGGGGTTGAAGAAATCGAACTGAATCTGATTTTTTTTATTTAGAAATCCACCCTGAGCAAAATTGTCTTGTAAACTGCAGACAGAAAGTAAAATCAGAATAAGAAATTTAGTTTTCATTTTCTTGCTCTTTTAAAAGATGATAGGTTGTATTAAGGAAGTAAGCTTCGGTCATTTTGTAATAAACATCATTGGAATAAATTTTATTTTCACTTTTTGAAGCATCAAACTTATACATATTTATTTCATAGGTGTATCTTGCCGAACCCGATAGCATTTCCTGCACATCACCAATTTGGATGTATGGAATAAATGCTGTAACTATCGTTAATGCCCTTATGAGAGGCATGTAGCGTAGTGTTTGATCATCAAAATAACTTGTGTTCATATATTGAAATGTGCTGATCTCATTTTCCTTGTAGAAATACCAACTGTAAGGATCAAGATAATAAACATGTTTTTTATCCTTTTCTTCTATTTGCTTCTTTTTTTTGGTAAAATAGTATTCTTCTGAAACCTTTTCTCCTTTATGATCATCCATATATTCAAAATAAAGAGCCAAACTTAGCATATCCATGTACTCCCTGTATTTTTTAAAATCAGTAATTTTAAGTTCGTCTATCTTAATCAATTCATAAGATGAGAAATGCTTTCCCATTACATCCTTTAATGCAGTATAATAGTTATTTGTCAGTACTTCGGATTTGAAAAAACGATTGTAGTAGCCATATTTGTGATCTTCTAAATAATGAAACCGATCCATCAATATGATGTTTTTATTGTTTTTATCAAGTTCTGAAAATAAACTATTATGTAGAGCTGCCTTAGCAAACTCGGGGTATAAAGCATCTTCATATTCCAAATACTGATTCAAATATTCGAACATTGTATAAACTTTATCATGGTTGAAAAGGGCAATTGTTAAGTAGGATTCTGTAATGTTTTTATCGATTGCCAATTTTTCAAAATAATTAAATGCTTCTGTATATGTATTAAAAGGGAGGGAGTCTTTATTGATAAGGTTTGAATCTTGAATAAATAATACACTTGCCGAATCAGTTAAAATAAAATCAAGGTCGTTAAGAATACCTTCACCCTTTTTAAAATATGACCTCAGATCCTCTGTTAGAAAACCTTTTTCGGCTATTTTAGTATCTAAATAAATTAATCGTCTGATTGATTCAAGTAAATAATAGATGTAATCTTCATTATCTGGATCGAATAAATATTTCTTAAAGGCTGCCTCAGCACAATCATGATATTGTGCATTTTTCAATAGTAATTTTAGTACTTCAATTTTTGCTATTGCTTGCAATTCGTTGAATTCTGACTCGCTAACAATAAAGTCTTTCTTATTTTCTTTACTAAAATTATCAAGATAATTCTCAAGGTTTTCAATTCGCTCAACTGCTTTGGGGTGAGATAATAGTAGATTTTCTTTTATTTCTTCCTTGCTTTTTAGTTCGGAGCCTGCATTTATTAGTTTTCGATTTTTCGATTTTTTTTCTAATCGATATTTTTCTTCTTCTTTCAAAAATTGATAAAAGTTTATTAACCCGTTGGTTAAACTATAGCCAGCAGTATTAGCTAAGTCAAAGCCTAAACTGTCGGCTAACCTTTCCATATCCCGATCTATAGCAGCATTGTCTATCCTGATTTCATGATTTGTATTTCGGTTTTTTTTGCTATACTGCTCTAATTTTCTGAAAAATGACGATTCCACATCATTATTAAAATAATGTGCTAATTCGTGTGCAATAATTATGGCCAGACTTGCCTCATTTGCCACCTCAGCCAATAAACCAATATTGATAAAAACAGATCCATCATGAATTGCAAAGGCGTTTATTGATGGCGATCGTGTTAAATAAATTTGTAGATTTTCATCTTTAAGTTTTGCTGGTAAAACCTGTTTCAGTACTTTTTGAAGATAATCCTCCATGGCTGGCCACTCCATATAAACAACTCCTTTGTCAAACAAATTCTGCTTTCCAAAAGCCATTAGTTCAGCATAGCGTTCTTTTTCATCCATTTTATTCGGAACACTCAATTTGTCAAGAATGTCGTAATAATTTTGTTCAGGATCGAAAAAATACTTGTCAGGAAAACTTTCAGGCATGGAATAACTGGAAGTTTTAGTTGTCTGAGCAACAGCATAATAGGATAAAAATCCTATTAGCTGCACACAGATTATTAAGGTGAGCGTTTTAAACAATTTCATTATTCAAAAGCAATTTTACTAAAATAGAAAACAGTTGATTTTCTTTTTTCGCCTTTTTTTCGAGCACTTCTTTTTTTCACCAGTCGTTGTTTTCCACTTGCTAAAAAGTAGTTGTCGTACCAAAAGTCTAATTCTTCATCATAGTTAGTACTTGATTTTTTATATTTTCTATTGAACTCAATTTTTACACTTCTTTTACCATCTAATATATCGCTTCCACTTAAAATTTTTGACTTAATGTAACCTCCATGTGAATAGGCTAAAACAATCTCCTCTTCTTGTATCATTACTTTTACTCTTTCTTTTAAGTTCATGGTTAATATATCCTGAATTTTAAAAGAGTGATCCCAGACCATTTCACCGTCCTTATCAAAACCTGCTGCAATTGCATGGGTGTATCTCCATCCATCAAAAACCTGTCGCGATTGAGTGGTTGTTTGCCCTTGTGAATTTGTTGTTGTATAATATTCTGTATGATATTCTGGGTAGTAAGCTTCTGCTACCATAATAGTGATATCATCTTGCTTTATAAGATCGTGTACAAGCAATCTGTATGAAAAAGTAATGTCTTTTCCTTTTTCTTTTCTCTTGGCTAATTTTTTCTTCGTTCTTTTTTCTGAGCCAGCTGATATGGCAATGAGTGCTTCATCAAAATTTTCGAAACCATAATATTTGATAAACTCTTGTTCGTTATCGATCAGTTTAGTAATGTATAATCCATGAGCAACTTCTGCCGGACCAACATAGCTTCTAAACATAGTATTGGTCATAAACTTAGCTACGAAATTTTTGTCTTTGAGCGGTTTGGTATAAGTGCCAATCATAATTTTCTCATTGGCCGACAAGGATGTGATTTTACCACTAGTAATTAAATTTCCTCCTTTCGAGTCAATTTTATAATCACTAATAAAATCTCCTTCCACATCGAGCTCATATACATAGGTGTAATTTACTTTGTTGTATTTATTCAGAATAATAATATTGGCTGATTTCGAATAGTTGTCATAGGTAATATCTGAAACCTTTGAACCTCCCTTTATTTTAATCGCTTTGAGTTCAGCTAAATCATCGCTGAAATCAGTATAATAAACTACAGGGTTGGTGTTGTTAGGATTTAGACCCAGAAAAAAAGGAATGAAACAAGTGCTATAGGCCAGACAAACTTTTGCGCAAGCAAGGTATTGGTTTGGAACTGATGTGCCTCCAAAACAGATAGATGCATTGCCCATATTGCACATATCAATTTCACTAAAATTAAGCGATTTGCCTCCAATATCAGTTATTGATCCATTCTTAACATCTATTTTTATTAACTTATAATCAGAACTACTAGCGCCTGTTGCATGAAAAAGCGTGTATAAAAATTTCCCATCGTAGGTGAACTTTTTCAACGTCAACCACCTATCAATGGAAACCATTTCATCCCAATCTTCTTTAAAACTGGTATTGTATTTTGTAAATACCCATTCCCGTTCTCCCTTACTTTCCCCCTTTTCATCTGTTTCGTAAAACATGACAACACCTTCATCTCCAACGGGAACAACATAATAGTCGTCTGCACCTTTAACCTTAATTTCTACCCTTTCTAATTCAGAGTCATCATCCTTTTGTGCAAAACTTGAAAATCCCAGTAAGAATATACTGCATGTTAGTAATGTGATTTTTGCATTCATAGTTTTTAATTTAATGTTTTTCATAGTTTTTTTTGATTTTCTATTTTTAATATATATGCTTTAAAAGTGTCCTTAAATTCATTTTGAATAGCATCATTGTGTTTATTTGCAAGAGTCTGAGCATATTTTGCTCCTCCAACATAAACACTTATTAAATAGCCAATACCAGTTGAAAAGGCAGATATTGGATAGCCTTGAACAAAGCTTATATAAGTGTAGGTTGCCAATCCAGCATGCAACAACAAACTGCTGAATCCTCTGCCCGCATAACCAGAATAGGCTTGTCCCAGACCTGGGACAATGAATGATAAAGTTTTAGCCGTTTTCCTTTTCTTGAATCCATTTTTGTGGATCAGCTCCTCATATTTTGATAAAAAGGAGTCATTCAAATTATTCAAGAGCATGTATTTAGCATATTGGGATTGGGCCTGTTCCCATTCATGTAGTTCATTAAATACAAGTATACTTAGAAATATGGATTTATCAGCGATGGTTGAATCCGCAAAAGCATATTTCATTTTACTGAGTTCGTTTTTTGCGCGGCTATAATTATGAGACAAATAGTAACACAGTGCTTTCTCATATAAAATCAGATATTTAAAAGAATCTGTCCAATTTGATAAAATATTAATTCGAAAAAGACTTTTAATGGCATCTGTATAATGATGTGCTGCTTTTTGAGCATAGGATTTTTTTAATAGAGATTGGGCTTGTATCAGCACGTCATCATGCTGGTAAATAATCTGCTCATATGCCACCAATGCAGCTAAATAGTCTCCTGCAATTGCAAGACTATCTGTACGCTGGTATGAGACAGAGTCGCTACCAAACAATGTATTGCTCCAGAGAAGCAACATAATGATGATGTATTTGGTCATAAACCTCTTGTTTTTTAATTTTTAAAGACAATGCTGAACCCCAAATATTACTGATATAGAAAACACTGAAAATAGAACCAAAAGCAATAAAACGCGGATCTTTGTATCCTTTTTTAAAATAAGCTTCAGCGCTTTGCAATCCCCAAACTGCGAGCACTGAAAATGAAGCTAAACCTTGCTTTGGTTTCCCAGAATAAACTCTGCCCAAGCCAGGAACTGCTGCCGACATTAAGCCTGCTAGCATAGCCGATTTTCGATTTAACTTTTCTAACTCATCCATTGATTTGCTTAAATCAGCTGTGTTTTTGACAAATACATTACACTTATCCAAGTGATCTCTATAATTGCTTTGAGTATTTCGTTTTGATCTTTTATCGTGAACTGATAGTGAATATTTGTTGAATATTTCCAAACAATTACAATAACTGTCTGAGTTATTAATTTGCTCCAATGATTTTAGACTTTGTTGAAACGAATTGTTGTTCAACTCGATCAGAGCTTTTGTTTTATAGGCAGAATTAAATTGCGGATGCGAGGAATGGCTGATTAAGCCAAGATATCTTATAGCGGAATCAGTGTTTAATTGATAATAATTTTTTGCAATTAAAATGACAATAGAATCTTTCTGATTTTGATTTAACTGTTCATTTTTGCTCAATGATTGCAAGAAAAAGATGCCTTCCTCATATAATTTAGTTTCATATAAATGATTAATAAATCCAATTTCTTCCGCTAATGATTGAGCCTTTATCGGCTGATAAATTATTAGTAGAACGAAAGAGAGGAGGATTTTTGTCATTTATTTAAGTATTGAGAAGGTAAGTCAACTATTTGACCTAATTCATTAAAAGACTCAGGAGGTAATTCTGAGATATTCAAGTTGTTACATCTATTCAGCCTGTCTGCAGACAAAAGTACTCCTTTAATCCATCCATAATCTGAAATTGCTTGCTTGCTGAAATTTGAACAGGATAATTCATAGGGGCAGTTAGATATTGTTTGGGGTGAAATTACATTTTGATATAAATACATAGTGCCAGCCAGAACCCATCCAACAGGATTTATTTTCGCAAGGAAACTACTATTTGCTTTAATCAAAGATTTTGAATTATGCGCGTGGCAATTATGTTCATGATAGTCTGCTGCACTGGAAATAAACTTCAAATCGGATTGATGATCTTGTGCATATAGATCACTACTCAAGGAAAACAAATAGCAAAATAGGCATGTTATATAGCAGAATAATCTTAACGAAGATTTATATACTATTTTGTTATCGCTTAATTGAAACATTTGAGGATAGTGAGAGCCATTGAATAATGATTTGTTCGAAAATAAAAATACGAAAAAAATAAGAAGATTAATTTAGATACTTGATTTTTGAAAAAAATAATAATTAGAACAATTACTGCTTTTGTTTGGAATCCGATCAATTGTTATCAGTAATGATATAGTCTTTATTTTTTTAAAATATATTGCAGGTTTAAGCAATTGTTTTGCCTCTGGTAAGATGCTACTTCTTTTTTATTGATTGGTGAAAAAATAAGAAGAGATAAGTTTATGGTAGGGGGTTAAGTATCAGACTTAAAACCAAGCAAGCATTAATAAACATGATAGAATAATCGAGCCTGATAAATTTTATTTTGATCCTCATATTTATCGTAATCAAGAATTTCAAATAAATAATCATGTTGACCCTTTTTTCGAGTGTCTAATTTATACCGAACAAGTCCATTAATAAAGCTGATTGTGTCGTTATTAATCAATAACTGTTGTTGTGATTTGGAAGAATATTCTGTCAATAATATTTCTGCTTCAGCAATTTCACCTTTTTTATACAAATTCTTTTGCATGACGACAACAGGTAATTGGGAATCAAACTCTAGTTTCTTTGGTTGATTTTGAAGAAAACTATTTATTAAATCAATTTTTAACTGTTCTAAAGATATTTGTATGAGTTTTAATTGTAAAAGGCTGTTTAGAACATTTTTGTTTTTGTAGGTATTAGCATAATAAACTGATTTATCGAGATAAGAGGAGTAGAAAGAGTAAATAGTTGTGTCATTAGTTAATGCTAATATTCTATTGGTCAAATAATCAATGTCATTTAGTAGTCTGTTATATTTGATTTTACAACTGTAGGGCACTTTTTTAAAGTAGTTTTTTATATTATTGCTGTTATTTGATTGCTTTTCCAGGAAAATTTCATTTTTTTCTAATAACTCTTTTTCGAGAAGGGATACCTTCGAACTGAATGATTTATAAATGTTATCAATAGAGTCTATTGAAGCTGAATATTGTTTTTTGAAGTAATTTGATGTATGAGTAAATCTGTAGCATTGATCCATTTGTTTATCAGAGATTTCTAACAATTCGTCATAAACATATACTTCTGAATTATACATTTCAATAAAATAGTTCTGATTATCAGAATTGCAGGAAACAATCAAGAATACTGATGATATAATGAGTAAGTACTTCATTTTAATAAACTAAATAATCAATTATAATAGGAAATTCTGTTTTTTCATTATTATTTAATGTAGTCATGCTTCCTTCAAATATGTTAAATCCTGTTTTTTTTGTGGGAAGTATTGCTTTTTGTTTTCCATACTCAAAGAATGTTTCACAGTTTTCAATGGTAACATCTGTTTTGATTTTAGAATTGTAGGCTCCAAGTACAATCGTACAGTATGCAGTGTCATTTTGAAAGAGTATTTGCCTGTCCATAGATACAACAGGGATCATTCTGTCAAAACGGTAATCAGACACTCCAATACACTTAATTTGAGTTAAAATAAGTTTGTGATTAAGTCGGATAATCTCTTGTTTTAATCGTAAAAGTGTAATTAATAATTCTGCATTTGAGAGGTTCGTAAATGTTTCCTTTACCCATTCAGTCTTGTTTTTAACCTGAATGAGGTGAATATCTTCGATATATGTTTTACTTACATATTTTGAAAAAGTAGCCGTGGACTGTAAGAATTGATCATTAATTTGAGCAATTCTCTTCGCTATTTCATTTCCAAGGTGCTTATTGAAAATTAAGTCATTACACTCATTCTTTGAACTTGGTTTATTTAATGAGTATATGTCTTCATTGGAAGAAATTAGCTTTACTATAGAATCAATGTATTGCATGAAGTTTTCAGTATTTTCATTTAAACTAATTGCATTATCATAAAAGATTTTTAGACTGTTTGGCATCCATGGCAATAAATTACCAAACTGTTCCAGCGTTTTATAATTATCGTCAATTAAGGTTACTGTTGATTTTTGTATCTGATTACATAAAAACTGATTGTATTCCATCTCCTTATCCCTGTTTGAACAGGAGCAAAGAATTAGGGCTAGAGTAATGAATAATAGTAGTTTATACTTCATTGAAGTTTCTTTGATATGTTTACTAACGATATCGTACTAGCATTATTGTGATTTCAACAATTCATGTAATTTCTTTGGAACTTGTCCATAATATGAGGTTTTTGTATTTGCAATAATAAACGAATGATTTAATTTGATTGGGATTAAGTCACAGACTTAATCCAGAGAGGGTTTTAACAATCAGCTTTTCTTGTTTTTTAGCCATGCATTTGTTTTGTATTTCAACTCTTCTTCAGACACAGTCCTGCCTGATTGAATATCTTCTTCACTTATTTTTAGCATTAAAATTTGTTCGTGTGTTAGTTCAAAAACTTCATCATTCGCAGAATTGGAAGAAATTAGATTATCCAATGCTAACAGGAACTTTTTGTTGCGAATTGTTAATATTTTTTCAATCAAGCCATTTCGTATGTTGTCAACTGTAGCCATATCTCAAAATTAGCAAAACTTTCAATATTAAACATATTGGCTAATTCAATATAGATCCGAAATTGATTCGGGTTTACACAATTACATCTAGAAATCACCATGAGCTAAGTATGCGCTGAGTGACCTGATGCATTGCCTTAATAATTTGGTATTAACTTTTTGAAAATCAAGTATTTTGCATCTATATCCATTTATTACAATTACTTTTGCAGCTTGAATAAACAATGATTTGTAAGCGCTATTGCTTAGAGATTGACAAGAAAAACACATGATTACATTTGATTCTTTAGGACTGAGCTCTGAAATTCTCAAAGCCACAAAAGAATTGGGTTTCGAAAATCCAACTCCTATTCAGGAAAAAACAATTCCTGTTATACTTAGCACCGAAAGTGATATTATTTCACTGGCACAAACCGGAACTGGTAAAACTGCTGCTTTTGGTTTGCCATTGATAGAACTTAGCGATCCTTTATCATCTGATGTGCAGGCATTGGTATTGAGTCCAACACGTGAACTATGTGTACAGATTACTAAAGATATAGCCAATTATTCAAAATATTTACCAGACTTTGGCGTAACTGCTGTTTATGGTGGTGCTGATATTGGCAAGCAAACCAGAGATTTGAAAAGGCAACCTCAATTGGTTGTTGGTACTCCAGGACGTGTGCTTGATATGATCAAAAGAAGAATACTGAAGGTAAAGCATATTAAATATTTGGTACTTGATGAAGCAGATGAAATGCTGAACATGGGTTTCAAAGATGATTTGGATGCCATTTTAGCTAATACTCCTCAGGAAAAAAGAACCTTTTTGTTCTCGGCCACTATGCCGAATGAGATTATTCGTATTACCAATAATTATATGAGTAATCCGGTTGAAATTACTGCTGGTAAAAAGAATATTGGAGCTGATGATGTATCACATGAATATTATGTGGTTCAGGCAAAACATCGTTATGAAGCATTGAAGCGTTTAGCAGATATTAATCCTAAAATTTATGGTATTGTATTCTGTAGGACACGTAAGGAGACAAAGGAAATTGCTGATAAATTTATTGGAGATGGTTATAGTGCTGACGCACTGCATGGTGATTTATCGCAAGCCCAGCGCGATCATGTAATGAGCCGTTTCCGTTCAAAGACTATTCAAATGTTGGTAGCAACCGATGTTGCTGCACGTGGATTGGATGTTAATGATCTTACGCATGTTATCAATTATAATTTACCTGATGAATTAGAGCTGTATATCCACCGTAGTGGTCGAACCGGTAGAGCAGGAAAGAAGGGTGTTTGTATTTCCATTATTCATGTGAAGGATAAGCGGAAAATCAGGGATATTGAGAAAATGATCAGTAAACAGTTCACATTGAAAGAGGTGCCTAATGGATCTGAAATTTGTGGAAAGCAGCTGTTTAATCTCATTGACAGGATGGAACATACACAAGTAAATGAAACAGAAATTGAGGCATATATGCCTGAGATTTATAAAAAACTTGAATGGATGAGTCGGGAGGATTTAATCAAGCGATTTGTATCTGTTGAGTTTAATCGATTCCTTTCTTATTATGAGAATGCTCAAGATCTTAATAAAGTTGAAAGAGATGATAGATCTGATAGACCTGATAGAAAGGGACGTTCTGATCGCTCAGATCGTTCTGATAATTTAGACAGAGGCAATAAAGAAAGAAAGAGATCAAGAGATGCCAACTTTAGCCGTTTCTTTATCAATCTTGGTATCAAGCAAGGGTTAAATCCTGCACGATTGATGGGATTAATAAACGAGCAAACGCGGTCGAAAAATATTGAAATTGGACGTATTGATATCATGAAGAAATTCTCCTTTTTCGAAGTGGAAAATAGTTTTGAAAAATCAATTTTAGATTCTTTTTTGGGTGGCAAACCTGCCATATTTGAAGGGACTAAAGTAGCTGTTGAAATTTCAAAACCAGAGTCAAAGCCCAAACCACGACTCAAGCCTGATTTTCCTGCAAAGGATTTTAAAAAATCAAGAAGTGGTGGTGCTGCAAGAAAGAGAAAGAGTTATTAATTCCTAGTTGAAACGTCATCGCGAGGACAAAGGACGAAACAATCTCCTCATTAGGTTTCCGTGTATAATTTGTAGATTGCAGCGCATCATTGCATTTTGCTCGCAATGACGATTTATAAAATCAACTCTGGTTTCAGTTTGCAACTGAAACCTTTGAATGATGTAAGTTTAAAACTTACAATTCCTAAACAATAAATTCGATATCTAGCAATCCTTTTCCACCTACATAATCAATGGCACTGCTGTATGTATACTCTTCAGGAATGTTGACTAACCCAGCTTTTACGGGATTATTATGTAAATAATCCAATCTCTGATCAATCATTTTGTTGGTTTCCAATTCAACAGGATGATTGTTTTGTTGCCAGACTTGATAGTTTTTGTTATTGGAATTTTTCTCTCCATGAGATTTTAATAGCCAAAGAATCCAGTTTCTTCTGCTTTCTTCTGGATGATTCAAAGCTTCAATAATTCTTTTTGACGTAAATTTCTTATGATCTCTTAATATATCAGAAAGCTTGTAATTCTCTTTTGCTGAAGCAATTAGATGGACATGGTTGCTCATGATTACCCATGCATACAAAATCAATCCTTTTTCATTCTGACAATGTTTTAAACTGTCAACTACAATGTCTTTGTAAACTGGTCTTGTAAAAATGTCAATCCATTCAACTGTAGAATATGTTAAGA
>Ga0209045_1000882_pt1 | contig 31445 bp, 28 predicted proteins | sample SaaInlLV_10m_DNA_4_FD_184664 | JGI IMG/M metagenome (GOLD analysis project Ga0209045, IMG submission 184664) | Marine microbial communities from expanding oxygen minimum zones in the Saanich Inlet - Saanich Inlet SI072_LV_200m_DNA (SPAdes) (version 2) | ecosystem: Environmental > Aquatic >...
ATTTTTTCCTGGGCCATGCAACCGCGGGAAATCCAGCGAATATCGTTCGGACCTGTCGGCAGCGGCACGTCCAAAGGTAGCAAGGGCAGGTCGTTGCCAGTCATCACCGCCAGCACACCCTTCAATTCTTCCGCCTTGGAGGTATCGATTTTTTTGATCAACGCGTGGGCGTGCGGGCTCCGTAACACCCTGCCCCAGACCATGCCGGGCATGGTGAAATCGGCCGCGTATTGCGCCGAGCCGGTGACTTTATCGATGCCGTCGGGCCGTACAGTGCGCTGGCCGATCCATTTATTTTTGAGCGACATGTCGTTCATCTTTATCGTTCCTTGTCCCCAATGGTCACTGATATGGCATCCATAGCCGGTAGTTTGTGTGCCGAAAATACCTACGAGGTTCGGACGGCGCGGCAGGTGCGGGCTATGGCAAACGTGGACGAACCATAGCCGTCGAAACCATCGGAAGGCAAGGCGTCTGACGGCATTGTCAATCGCGCTGAGAAACAGCGCGGCTCCCAACAGAAGAATACCGCTGCCGAGATTGAGAAGATCACCCACCAGTTGGATGGTCTCTACGACGCCATTGCTGATGGGCTGCGCACCCAAGGCCTCAAGACAAAACTGGAGGCCTTGGAACAACGTAAGGGCGACCTGGAATTTCAACAATCCCGACAACCGCACTGCCCCGATGACCGTTGTGGGTCTTGGTTGTGTGAAAACGGCGGTGCCAGTTTGTGTCTCGACCAGGCTTGTTCCTTTAAGCAATGTTTTCGGATTTTCCCTGGGTTAGGGTATGTCAGGCGCGGAAAGCCGGTCCACGGGGCCTGAAACCGTCTTTATCGGCTCAAATCGGCGGACAAAGAGGCGTTCTTTATGCCCTCATCGCCTGGAGCAGTTGTCGCGGCCCCAGAATGGTCATGACCCGGGTCAAATTGTAGGCCAGGACGCTTAGCGCCATCTCGGTGCGCACGTTCTTCAGCCGCTTCATCAGGAAGTGGGTGGCACCCAGGCGCATCTTGATGGTGCCGAAAGGATGCTCCACTGTCTCGCGACGTTGACGCATCGCCTGCGGGTTCTCGTCGAGCCGCCGCTGCACCTCTTCGGCCAGATGCTCGTGCTCCCAACGGGTGACCACATGCCGTGTGCTGGTGGTGCAGCGCGTCTTCAACATGCAATTCCCGCATTCCTTCGCCGCATATCGCCTCAGGTCAATGCCGTCCGTCTGCCTCTCCGCGTCCAAAGCCTCCAGGCGCGCCATCTCGTCCTTGAGCTTGCCGATCTTTTCTTCAAGCCGTGATACCCGCTTGGCCAGGGCAGGAGAAGGGTCTTGCCGGTCCGCACTGTCAAGCTGATGCAAATACCGCGTAATACTTTCTTCGATCTGCGCCTGCCGACGCTTCATCTTCGCCGTCGTGAAGTTGCGATCCCGATTGTTCACCGCCTTGAACTTGGAGCCGTCAATGGCGACACTGGCATGAGCCGGCAGACCAAGCGAGCGGCAGAGCTCGACAACCCGAGTGCAGACCTTGCGGATCCCTGAGCCATTGTCCTTGCGGAAGTCGGCAATGGTCTTGTGATCGGGAACCAGGCGTCCGGTCAGCCACATCACCTCGACATTGCGGCCCGCCTCGCGCTCCAGCCGGCGGCTCGATTGCACCCGGTTGAGATAGCCGTAGATGTAGAGCTTCAACAGCACCGACGGGTGATAGGACGACCCGTCTGCTTCGGCGCAACACCAGAAAACCCCAAGCCATCAAGATCAACGCCATCAACAAAAGCCTCAATCACACGAACCGCATTATCCCCATCAATCCAGTCTTCAAGGCGGTCGGGGAATAAGGTGCTTTGACTACGGTCGAGACCTTCGACAAATCGCTGCATTGGACACCTCATCCGATTCAATGAGGAATCATAACACCCATCACGTTTTTACACAGCCAGGGTCAATAGTGGCCTGTAAGTATTTGCTGATGTAATGCCCAAAGCCGGGGGCAAAGCTGACATGGCAGCAAAACTCGTTGGGGACTTAACTCGTTCGAGATCCAATGAGTGGAGGCGCAAACAGAGTGATCAGGATTTGCTTTGTTCCTAGACCAGAACTCTGTGCATTTGTGCCAACTCCCCCTACATCTCCAATACCGCCTTGGCGATGATGCCGCGCTGGATTTCGTTGCTGCCGCCATAGATGGTCGCGGCGCGGCGTAACAGGCGTTCCTGGGCTAACCCAACCGTGTAATCCGGCCCGATGGGGGGCTCGTTGCGCTCCGGGTCCAGCTCGTCGGCCGGATAAGGCGCGGCGTAGTGGCCGATGGCTTCGATCATCAATTCGTTCAGGGTCTGCTCCACCTGGGTGCCACCGATCTTCAGGGTCGAGGCTTCCGGCCCCGGCGGCTTGCCCGCCTTTTCCTGGGCCAGAATACGCAATTGGGTGAACTCCACCGCCTGCAAGGCAACTTCCGCCTCGCTCAACCGGGTTCTAAAAGAGTCCTGTTCCAACACGCTGGCGCCGTCGGCACGCTCGATGGAGGCGATTTTCTTCAGACGCTCCACCTTGCGCTTTGACTTGCCTACCCCCGCGATGCCCGTGCGCTCGTGTCCAAGCAGGAATTTGGCGTAGGTCCAGCCCTTGTTCTCTTCACCGATGCGGTTTGAGATCGGCACGCGGACGTCGTCGAAGAACACTTCGTTCAAATAATGATGGCCGTCGATGGAAATGATCGGTTTCACGATGATGCCGGGCGTGGTCATGTCGATCAACAGGAAGGAAATACCCTCCTGTTTCTTGACTTCCGTATTGGTGCGGACGAGGCAAAAAATCCAATCCGCATGATGGGCGTGCGAGGTCCAGATTTTGGAGCCGTTGACCACATAGTCGTTGCCGTCAGGCACGGCGCGGGTCGCCAATGAGGCCAGGTCCGAGCCCGAGCCCGGCTCTGAATAGCCCTGGCACCACTGTTTTTCACCCCGGATTATGGGGCCTAGGTGCTGTTCCTTTTGCGCATCCGTGCCGAAGGCGCCGATCACCGGCCCAACCATGGAGATCCCGAACGGGCTTTGCCGCGGGCAATCGGCAGCCTGGTATTCCGCGTCATAGATATATTTCTGCATGGCGTTCCAGCCCGTACCGCCAAGTTCCAGCGCCCAATTCGGCGCGCCCCAGCCTTGCTGGTAGAGGATATTCTGCCATCGCTTGGTATAATCGGAAGGTACATAAGACGGTGCCAGGCGGGTGCGTTCCTGGATTTCCCGCGGCAGTTTGCTGGCGAGAAATTCCCGCACCTCATCACGGAACGCCAATTCCTCGGCATTGAAGACGATATCCATGACAACATCCTTCCAAATCTACGGATACAAATCGTGCTTGCCGATAACATAGCCGAAAAATGGCGCCAGATGTATACGGGGCATCTTTGCCGCATATTTGACCGTTTGGTTGGCGTGAGAATCGTTTGCGTGTGTAACCTGCGCGACAATTGGCTCAACTGGACCAATGTTTAAGACTGGGTTCGACGATTGATGGGGTGGCAGCAAAGTTTATTGCTGGTACAATCGCCGCAAAACGGGGAGTCGGATGATGGCGGAATGGGAACGGGATACGCGGGCGGACTACGAGAGCAAGGGCTTTGCCGTGTCCTCGGGCTTCGGCAAGAAGCCGGCCTTGCTGGTGGTGGATTTCATCGTTGGCTTTACTGATCCCACATCGCCCCTGGGGGGCGACTTTGACGCCGAGGTCGCGGTCACGGCGCAATTGCAGACAGCCTTTCGCAAATCCGGCTTGCCCATCGTCTACACAACGGTGGAATACAAGGAAGACCTCTCGGACGGCGGCGTCTTCGTAAAGAAAGTGCCCTCGCTGGGGATCTTGCGCAAGGGCTCACCCAATTGTGTGGTCGATGCGCGGCTGAAACCGCTGCCCGGCGAACTTGTGGTCTCAAAGAACTATGCCTCGGCTTTTTTCGGCACTGATCTGGACAGCTATCTCCGTTCCCAGGGCGTGGATACATTGGTCATTACCGGCGCCACCACATCGGGCTGTGTGCGTGCCTCGGCGGTGGATTCATTGCAATATGCCTACTACACTATCGTCGTCAGCGACGGCGTGGGCGACCGCGCGCAAGGGCCGCACGAGGCCAATCTGTTTGATATCGACGCCAAATACGGCGATGTCATTGATGGCAACGCGGTATTGACGTATTTGCGCGGCTTGGCCACGTCGGGCTTTTCCGATGCGGCGCGGACGGAATTCGAGACCTGGTGGAACGCAGGCCACAAGGCCCAAGCATAAGGCCGGAGGGGAGTTGGAACATGGCTGACGATCGCGACGCAAGCCTTTCATCCGCCTTCGATGCGCTGCTGGACAAGAACCGGCAGCGCCTTGATGACCTAAGCTCGACATCGTCCCGGGAACGCGCCAAGACGGCCAGACCCATGCTGGCGCCAGCGCAGCCTTCCGCATCTGTGCCCACGCCGGCTGGCGGCAAGCGGCGGACAGGCCGTAGCGACGGCAGAGAATTTTCATTTGATACTTAGTGCAGCCATAACCAAAGGGGAGATAAAACTCATGGCTTTACCGAAAGTAGGGGATTTGGCGCCCGCCTTTTCCATGCGTAACCAACAGGGGGTGACCACGACCCTGGAACAATACAAGGGCCACCACGTGGTTCTGTGGTGGTATCCAAAGGCCGACACACCTGGCTGAACCGTTGAAGGCAAAGGGTTCCGTGATCGAATCCAAGATTTTACAGCCAAGAATGCCGTGATCCTGGGCGCTTCGTTCGATAGCCCCGAGGATAACCGTGCTTTTCAGGAGAAGTTCAACTTTCCCTTCGATCTGTTGAGTGATCCGGAAAAAGCCGCGGGCGAAGCCTATGGCGTGATCCAGACGGAAAAGCCCTATCCGGCCCGGTTTAGTTTTCTGATCGGTCCCGACGGCCATATCGTCAAGGTCTACGACACCGTCGTACCAGCCGAACATCCCGATCAGGTCCTGGCGGATCTAGGGTAGGAATTTTAGCCGGACGCTGAACGCAAAAGCCAAGGGTCACGCAGTGACCCTTGGCTCAAACCGGCAAACACTCCGGACCGATGGGTTCGAAGCGTTTGTATTTCATGCAAAACTCCTGGTGGCCCAGGGCTTCGGAATTGGTTTCGGTGCCTTGGGCCACGGCCAGGACCATGTTGCGGATTTCCTCGCCGACCTCGTCCAAGGTCGCTTCGCCTTCCAGAATGCGGCCCGCATCGATATCCATGTCGTCCCACAAACGGGCGAAGGTTTCGGGATTGCCGCACACTTTGATCACTGGCGAGATGGCGGAACCGACGACCGAGCCGCGCCCGGTGGAAAACAACACCACATGAGCGCCACAGGCGATCAGCTCGCCGACTTCTTCCGTGTCGTTGATGGAGGGGAAGCCGAAGCGCACATCGCCGTCGGACACCATGTCCAACAGATAAAGCCCACCTTTAGGCGGTTGGTCGCCGGGCTTAAGCAGCCCTGAAATAGGCGCGGCGCCGGATTTGGCATAGGCGCCCATGGATTTTTCCTCGATCGTGGTCAAACCGCCTTCCGCGTTGCCGGGCGAGATCGAGGCATGGCCAAGAGTATGGTAATGGCGATGCGCCTTGGCCACGCTGTCGATGATGGCCTGACCCAATTCGGGGGTCACGGCGCGGTCCGCCATGTAGCCTTCGCAGCCGATCAATTCGCCGGTCTCCTCGAATATGCAGGCCGCCCCCAGATCCACCAGCATATCAAAGGCCCGCCCCATGGCCGGATTGGCCGCCAGACCGGAGGTAGCGTCCGAACCGCCACAAATGGTGCCGATCACCAGTTCACCTGGCTTGATATCGGCCCGCGGCGTGTTGCCCAGCTCGGCCAGAGTCTGTTCCACCCAGGCCCGCCCGGCCTCGATGGTGGATCTGGTGCCGCCGTCGCGTTGGATGATCATTAACTCGCCGGGCCGCCCGGACTTGGTGATATGGCTCTTCAGATCGCGGCCATTGAAGCTTTCGCAGCCCAGCGAGATCAACAGCGCCCCGCCCACGTTCGGGTGCGTTGTCAGGGACCGCATCATGCGTTCGGCATAGGCATTGGGAAAGCAGCCGGGAAAGCCGATGACATGAACGCCTTGTTCACGGAATGGCTGGGCGATTTCGCGGGCCACGTGATGGCCGCATTCCACCAGATAGGCGACCACGATGACATTGCGGATGCCTTTACGGCCGTCGGCGCGCAGATAACCGTTGATCATATCGTCGCCTCCGCGCCTAGGTCGGCCTCATAGGGGTCGTCTTCGGAATAGTTGGCGATGTAATCGCTTTTCAGATTGTGGTTATGCACATGTTCGCCAATGGCGACGGCATGGGTGATGGAGCCAATGGGCGCGCCGTACTTGATCACCTGATCGCCAATCGCCAGCGTCCGCAGCGCCAGCTTGTGACCCAGGCCGATTTCGGCGGGCATCACCAGTTCTTGTCCGTCCAGCAACAGGCGCTCGCCCTGGCTGACCGATTGGATCAGAACCAGGACATTGTCTTGCGGCGATAGGCGCAAAAGGCGTGGGTCATCGCTGTTGCCAATTGCCATGCTTCCCTCTCTCCCTCTATCCTATGGACTTGTATAGTATTACAGGCGGACGGAAGCCAGACGATGACGGCTGACATGACAAAGAACAAGGCCGAAATTCAAACCCGGAATTTGGCCGACGTACTGGGTGAGCGGGTGGTCGAGGTTTATGGCCCCGGTGCCGGGATTGAAGGCTTGTTGCGTCTCTCGGGCGGGGCCAGCCGGGAAACTTGGTCGTTTGATGCCCTGTTGCCAGATGGCGGGCGTAAGCCGTTGATCCTGAAGCGCGATCCCTTGGATGAAAAGCTGGAGAACCAGCCGGGCGGGGCCGACACGAATTTCAGCGTCGACCGCTGGACCGAGGGGCGCCTGATGCAGTTGGCCGGCGAGGTTGACGTGCCGGTGCCGGAGGTGCCGTTCTTTCTGGCCGCCGACGAGCGCACGACGGCAGGCTTCGTGATGCAGCGCCTGGAAGGCGAGGCCCTGGGCCGGCGCATTGTGCGCGAGGACGAATTTGCCCGGGCGCGGCCCAAACTGGCCTTTCAATGCGGCGAGGCGGCGGCCCGCTTTCACAATATTCCCATCGAGCGTCTGCCCCAGTTGCGCAGCTTCACCCCGGCAGAAGCATTGGACTACAATCTGGCGGTAATGGATTCGGTCAAACAGCCGCACGCCGGATTTGAATACGGCATCCACTGGCTGCGCGAGCGCCTGGAACTGGCGGGCGATCGCTGGGGCCTGTCCCATGGCGATTACCGCAACGGCAATCTGCTGGTTGACGGCGACGGCTTGCGCGGTGTGTTGGATTGGGAATTGGGTCATCTGGCCAATCCGGTGTCCGATCTTGGTTGGATCTGCATCCGGGCCTGGCGCTATGGCTATTACGACGACCCGGTGGGTGGTTTCGGCGAGGTGGAAGATCTGCTCGATGGTTATGAAGCCGGCGGCGGTGGCCGCGTATCTCTGGAAACCCTGCGCTTTTGGGAAGTCTTCGGCTGCATGCGCTGGGGTGTGATCTGCATGATGCTGGCCTTTACCCATATCGAGGGGCGGGAACGCTCGGTCGAAAAAGTCTCCATTGGCCGCCGTTCCATCGAAGGTGAGTATGACATGTTGCAGTTGGTGGATTGATGGCCGAGGCAGTACAAGATCCGAAACTGACCGCCGGTGAACAATTGGCGGCGGTCCTGCGCGAAAGGCTGGCCGAGGAATATGGCCCTGGCACAGAGATCGAGGCTCTGCTGCGTCTCTCGGGCGGGGCCAGCCGCGAGACCTGGTCGTTTGATGCCTTGAAGCTCGATGGCACGCGCCAACCCCTGATCCTGAAACGCGACCCCATGGACCGGCAGGTGGAAAAGCAATACGAAGGCGTGCCCGGGGGCCGCCTGAATGTGGGCCGGCTGGTCGAAGGGCGCTTATTGCAGTTGGCCGGCGAGGCCGGCGTGCCTATGCCTAAGGTACCGTTTTTCCTGGACAAGGACGAACGCACCACCGAGGGCTTTTTTAGCCATCGCCTGGTGGGCGAAGCCCTGGGCCGGCGCATCGTGCGTGACGATGCCTATGCCGCCGCCCGGCCAAAACTAGCCTATCAGGTTGGCCATGCCGCCGGACGTTTTCACACCATCCCCCTGGAAATTCTGCCCGCCATGCGGGGTTTGCCGGCGGCGGAGGAATTGCTGCATTACCGCGCCATCATGGATTCTTTTCACCAGCCACAGGCGGGCTTTGAATACGGTTTCCGCTGGTTGCAGGAACGCTTGCAGCTGGCGGGCGAGCGCTATGCGCTTTGTCATGGGGATTTTCGCAATGGCAATATTCTGGTCGATCAGGACGGCTTGATCGGCGTGTTGGATTGGGAATCCGCCCATCTGGGAAATCCAAGCAGCGACCTGGGCTGGATGTGCGTGCGCTCCTGGCGCTATGGCTATCATGACAACATTGTTGGTGGCTTTGGTGACGTCGCCGAGCTGCTTGACGGTTATGAAGCCGGCGGCGGCGGCCGCCTCGATGCGGAAGAAATCTATTTCTGGCAGGTCTTCGGCACCTTGCGCTGGGGTATCCTGTGCATGATCCTCTGCTTCACGCATCTTGATGGTGAACAGCGCACGGTGGAATATGCCGGCATCGGCCGGCGGGCGGCGGAGACCGAATATGACCTGTTGCAGTTGCTCGACTAAGTATGGAAGGACCTAAGAATGCCAACCGATAGACCCACCGCCGCCGAGCTGGTTGAGGCCGTGCGGGAATTCCTGGCCGACCATGTCACGCCGAATGTCGAGGGGCAGTTGGCCTTTCACACCAGGGTCGCCATCAATGCCCTGGCCATTGTGGAGCGCACCATGGCGGATGGCGGGCCAATGGATGCCGCCGAACTGGAGCGTCTGAAGGATCTGTTGGGCCAGGACGGCGATCTGGGCGAGATGAACGCCGCCCTTTCCCGCGCCATTCGTTCGGGAGCGATGGATGACCAACGCGGCGCCGTGCTGGACCATTTGCGCAAAACCGCCGAGGACAAGATCGCCCTGGCCAACCCAAAATATCTCATACAGCGCGGCTAGCTTTTGCCATGGCGGCACCCCAGGATGACAAGGTAAGGGATGACACGGCCCAAAAGCTAGCCCGTGGCGTGGGCCGCCTGCTAACCCATCTTGGTTATGACAGTCTGACCGAATTTACCTTGCGTTCAGGCCGCCGCGCCGATTTGGCCGGGATCGACCGCAAGGGCCGCATTGTTATTGTCGAGATCAAAAGCAGCGTGGCGGACTTCCGCTCGGACCAAAAGTGGCCGGAGTATCTCGACTATTGCGATCTGTTCTATTTCGCGGTGCCCCTGGATTTTCCAGTGGAGATTTTGCCTGACGAACCCGGTCTTATCCTGGCCGATGCCTACTCCGGCGATATCGCCCGTGCGGCGCCCGACAACCCCAAGCCCCTGCATGCCAGCCGGCGGCGTGAGGTTACCTTGCGTTTTGCCCGCACCGCCGCCAAACGCCTCAGGCGTTGGGAGGATCCGGGACCGTAACCGCTTCAGCGCGGCGTGGAAACAGGCGGGAGCCAAGCGCCAGTCCAGCGGCCGCGCCTAGGATATTGAGGCCCGCATCCAATGGATGCGCCGAACGGTCCAGGGATAGCAATTGCAATGCCTCCGCCGTTATCGCGAAGGCAAAGAGGTACAGGCCCAGACGTTGCCAGCTTTGTCCGCGCCACGCCAACGTTGTTACCAGGGCCAACAAAGCGAACAGGCCCAAATGGCCCAGCTTATGTCCGGCCAGCCAGATCTGGCCGATGGGCACGCTTGTATCCCCGTTGCCGCTTACCTCGCTGGCGATAACCGCTGCGGCTGGTTTCACCGTTGTTTTCAGCAGCGCCTTGGCGGTGATTGCCAATTCGGTTCCGAGTAGATCCCTGGTCAGGCGGCTGAGTTCATTTTTTGCTATATGAGGGGTCAGGGCGCCGACCAGAATTGCCAACGACAATATGGCGACGGCCAGGCGCCCATACCTGCGGCGGCCGGCACGGCAAAGCGGCCAGGCCAGCCAGGGCAACAGCAACAGCCAGACCGCGATCAGGCTGTAGCGCATAACGTTGAATATTGGGCGTTGCTGGACCACGTCCAGGCTCAAGTCCCGAACCGCCATCTCGCCGGTGACCCGGCTCAAGATCACGACAACCTCCACCGCGTCGACCCGCGGGGGCAGCCAAAAGACCTTGCTGGCCAGGTGCCAGGGGCTGTCACCACGACCTTGTTCCACCACCTGCGGCTGTGCCGGCAAGCTGTTGCCGTCGGCATCTTTTGGCACGAGCATGAGGCGCATGGCATTCCAGGGACGCAGGCCGATGGTAACGTCCGTATGACGCACCCAGGCCGATAGGCGCAAACGTTTGACCCCCGCCTCCCGTTGGACGCGCTGTCGGATACCAGGCGCTTGGCCAGTGTGTTTAGAGCGGATGTGCAGGACGCCTTGCTCAAGCGCTAATTGATTTTCATTATTGCTGACCCGCCAATTCTCTAATCCGGCGGAGAAATCTCCGTTGCGCAGGATTTGCGCTTTTTCAAGCTGGTATCTTTCCGTCAGAGCAAACGCGACTAGAGTGACCGCCAGCACAGCCAAGGCAACGATTAGACGGGCACGCGCGGTGTTCATGGCCGCTGTCACGTTTGCGGCCACAGGGCGGCGTAGGCAGCCAGCAGTTTCGGGGCCTCATAACGCCAAGCCAGCTGGTTTTCGACACGGGCCCGGCCCAGGGCGCCCATGCGCTGGCAGGCTTCGGGATCAGCCAAAAGCGTCACGATTTTCGATCCCAGGTCCACCGCGTCGTTGGGCCGGGCATATAGGGCGGCATCCTGGGCCGAGACGCGGCCCTCGGTCAGATCAAACTGCACCACCGCCTTGCCCAGGGCCATATATTCCATGATTTTCAACATGGTGGATTTGTCGTTCATCTCGTTGGCGTCGTCGGGATTGACGCAGATATCGGCGCCGCACAAAGTGGCCGCCATTTTATCATCGGACAGACGGCCGGGAAAGCTGACATGGTCTTCAATGCCAAGATCCCGGGCCAGGGCAATCAGGTGCGTCCGCTCTGGCCCATCACCGATGCAGATGAATTGGATGTCCTCGCGGCCTTGTTCATGAACCAGATAATCGACGGTGGCGAGCAGGTGATGCAGGCCTTCCTGGTGGCCCATGACGCCAACATAGCCGATCCCGAAACGGCGGCCCTGCTTCCAGTCGGTATCCGGCGGCCGAGGCCGCATTCGGTCGAGATCGGGGCCGCTGCGCACAACGAAGACCTTGTCGGTGGCCCTGCCGCCACGTTCCAGCGCAATTCGATAATAACTTTCATTGGTGGCAATGGAGATATCGGCCAGGCGGAAACTCCAGCGTTCGCAATGCCGCAATAGGCGATAGAAAAAATCCCGGCGGCCGAACTTGGCTTCGTAAAGCTCCGGATTAATGTCGTGCTGGTCATAGATGAACTTGCGCCCGAACAATAGCTTGAAGAAACCGCCGACCAGGAACAACAGGTCAGGTGGATTGGCGGCGTGGATAACATCGAAACCGCGGCCCAGAAAGACCCGCCAGGTCAGTACAAACTGCCAGAACATGGCAACGCTGTACTCCACCAGGAAACCGGCGGCCCGGCGCGCCTCAAAGGGCAGGGGGTGCCGATGAATGTGAATGCCGTCGACCACCTCGTAACGTGCTTGGTAGCCGGGCGCGCTGGGGCAAATGATCGATACCGTGGCACCGGCATCATGAATGGTCCGCGCTTCCTGCCAAACGCGGGTGTGAAACGGGCAGGGCAAATTCTCGGCCAGAAACAGTACGCGTCGGCCTGACAGGGGGCCTGCCAGGGGTTTCTCCCCTAGCTTTTTTTGCGGCTCAGCCATGTTCGCGCCATTTCGCCCAGCAGCAAAAACAAAAATATGGTGTTGGTAACCAGATAACGCCGCCACATGCGCCGTGGCTCCTGAGCCAGACGGAACAGCCATTCCAGCCCGGCCCAGCGCATCCACATCGGCGCCCGGCGCACCTTGCCCGCCACCACGTCAAGCGCACCACCCACGCCCATCAGATACGGCACGCCCAAGTTATCGCGGTGTTGATGTATGAAACGTTCCTTGGTGGGGCTGGAAATCGCCACGAACAGGCAATCCGCCCCGGAGTTGGCGATATCCGCCACCACCTGATCCTCGTCCTCGGCCGTGAAATAGCCGTTCCGGTAGCCGGCAATGACAAGCCCGGGATGATCCGCCTGCAATTGCGTCATGGCCTGCGTCAGAATTTCGTCACGGGCGCCAAGAAAATAGGGCTTGAAGCCCCGCCGGGCGCAACTGTCGATCAAGGCCAACATCAGATCTATTCCGGCGACCCGTTCCGATATTTTATGTCCCAGTAAACGCGCGGCCCAAAGAACCCCCGTGCCGTCGATATTGATAATGTCGCTTTCCAATACGTCTCGGCGCAGTTCGGGATCGCTGCGTATATTGACCAGCTTGGCAACGTTGATCACCACTTGCTGCAGTCGCCGGCCTTCGGCCATGGCGGCCTCGGCTTGGGCCACGGTTTCCGCCATATCCAACAGATCCAACGGAGCGCCCATCATATGAATACGCCGATCCGTCATGCTCAAAACCGTGTGCTCAAGTTGAAGGTGGCTTCATCGCCTGCCCCCATGCGGCCGGTAAAAAGCAGCCGTTGCGCCGCGATCCGCTGCCCGAAGGCAGGCGAATGCCAACCGCGCTTCGGTTCTTCCAAGGCGCTTTCGACCCAGCCATGCAGGCGCCCCACATGGGCGATCAACAGCAGGCGTTTGCCGTCCTCGCTGACCAGCCAGCCATCAGCGGTATGGCTGACGTCCAAGCCTGGTGCGACCAGAAAACCGATCTCGACCTGTTCGTCGGTGCCTTCGCCAAGCAAGCTGTCGGTCAGCTGTACGCCGGCATCGCCCAGGCGTTCAAGGCGTCGGCGGTGGCGGTAGCCAAAGCGCTCTACATAGCCATCATGTTCTGCCTCGACCAGCCAGTTTTCGGTGTCTTCGGCGCTCTGCAGCAGACGGCACGCCGCCTTGTGCGACCAGTTGAAGGCGCCGGCGGTCTGGGACGAGTTTTCACCCACCATGGCCAGGGTATTGTGCGCGATCGTGGAGCGAAAATGGTCCCGCCAGCTGCCGCCCGAATGATAAAGGAAGGTGCCGGCATCAACCAGCACTGGGCGGCCGTTGATATGCAGCCAGACGGCCAGGGCATCGGCGTGGCCGTGGGCGGCGATGGCGAGGTAGCCCAGGGGGCCATGGTCCATGAGCCAAAGGTTCTCTTCTCCATTCCGGCATTCCCGCACCGATGTATAGCCGCCGTCGGGGAAGGCGGCATATTCGAATGCCGTGCGCCGGGCTGGCCGCGGTTGACCGAACAGGGCATGGCCGAGGTGCGGTTCAAGGCGGGGCGGGGCCAGGTCGGGCCGCCGGGCCGCCATCGACAGATAGCCCAGCACAATATTGACGTGTTCCTCGGGGCCGGGCAGGGAACACAGCACCCGGCCTTCATCATCATCGCCGATGCGGGGTTGGTGGCCCGCGCTGTCGGTGATGGCGCGCAGATGATTACCCGCCTGCACCATCCGGTGCCACGAGGCGTTATGCCATGGATCGCCGCTGCGTCCGCCAATCGTGGCGCAGAGCAGGCACCATTCCAGGGAAAAAGCGGCATAGGTGGGAGATTGCTCCGCGCCAACGCCGTCATCGTGAAACTGCAGGGCCAGCTCTTCCTCCAGGACACGCTTGCCATACTTGGCCCAGGCATCGCCGTCGCGCAATGCCGGAACCAGACGGCCCAGCAGGTACAAGGCGCCGGCCTCGGCGATCCGGTGATTGTTGGCGGAGGAAAAGCGCGAGGGAAAGCGTGCCAGCCAATAGCCGTGGGCCGCCAGGCAAAGATGCAGCCGGTGCCGGAACTCCGTTGAAAAGGCCCGCTCGCCGATCAAGGTGGTGACCATCAACAGGCTGACCACCCTCAGTGCCAGCTCAATCCCCGAAACCCAGTTGACGCCGCGAAAGGTCGGGTTGGCGGCGATCCATGAATCTATATGACGGACCACCAGCGCCGCCAAATCGTCGTCATCCTCGATCGCGGCGGCGGCGGCCATGGGCTGAAGATACTGCAACCGATTTAGTTCGGCGACAAACTTGACGTCACCCCGCTCCGGCGCATAGCGATAAGGCACATCAAAACAATAGATCTCGCTGGGCCAGGCCGTCTCGGTGCTGGGATCAATGTGCCAATCAGGTGTTCCCGGCCTGTCGGGCCAACTGACACCCAGCGACTGAAAGCGGCCGTGGCGCATTTGTTCCGCCAGTTGCCGCCAGCATCGTCGCAGGTCTTCCTCGCCCGCCAATTCCGCCAAGCCATCCGCAAGACCCGGAATGGCGGGCAGGGGATCTAAGGGCGCCTTCAACAAGCGTTCAAAATTGGGCTGATACATACGCGAGACGCCGCGTTTGAATTGCTCTTCAAAGCGAAAGGCGATCTCGGCCGGGCTCATGGCCGCCAAACGGTCGGCCAGCCAGGCAAAGCCGTCCAATGAGCGGCCATTGTCGCCATCACCATTGTTGCCGCCGCTATTGCCTCTGTGCCGCGCCATGCCGCCTATGCCTTTGATAATTGCTTAGTCATGGGCCAGGGCCCGCCGGACGGCCGCGCAATTATCGGCCAGATGATCGGGACTGATCGTTCCCACGACGACACTGCCAACGCCGGGCTTCTGTACCAAATACGCCAGGGCATCGGCAATATTGCCGTGATGACCGCTATCCAACGGCTTTTTTATTAAGACCCCCTTGCCCGCACTTCGCGCCGCCGTCAGCACCGGCAATTGCGTTTGATCGGCCGGGTTCAAGGTGATCATCACCAGATCGCATTGTTCGACGGCCTCCAGCCCTGCCGCGAGATTCTTCGTCGATGCCCCGACGGCGCTGATCAGTCCTTTTTCGCGCAGTTCCAACAAGGTTTCGACAGCGGCGCCGTCCCGCAGAATTTCAGTATCGTCATCGGACAAATGCAACAGCACTATGTCGAGTACATCCCGGCGCAAATGTTGCCGGCTGCGTTCCACGCTGCTGCGGATGGCGCCAGGTGAAAAATCAAATTGAGAACGCCCATCAACGAATTGCTCACCCACCTTGGTGGCGATACGCCAATGTTCGTCGCCGCCGATCAGGGCGCCGATACGTGCCTCGCTGCTGCCATAGGCGGGCGCGGTATCCACCAGGTTGATGCCCTGATCCTTGGCCAGCGCCAGCAGGTCCGCCAGTTGGCCGTCGGAGGGCAGGGCAAAGTCATTGGGATATTTGACGCCCTCGCGGCGGCCAAATTTGGTACTGCCCAGCGCCAGGGCACTGACCTTTAACGCCAGAGACCCAAGCTGCCTTAGCTCCATTGCCCCACCTCCTGCCATGGTGGCCGGGCAATCGCGGGCCGGGGCAGATCAACCAGTCCGCCAAGCTCATGTGGGCCAGGTTCGAGCTCGGCCTGGCGCAATATCTCTAGAACCTTGTCGGCCAGAACCGGCGCCAAGGCCAGCTTCGTCGGCCAGGCCACGATACCCGAACCAAAGCTTTTGGCCGTTGCCGAGGTCGGGCGTAAGCCACCTCTGTGGGCTGGTTCGGCACGGTTGACCGCATGGGTGGCCCAGCCCGTGCCGGTGAAGTCGGCGCCGGGCAACAACCGGGCCAGTTCCTGTTTCGCGGTTCGGATCAGCGCGTCCGGGGTTTGTTCGATGCCCTGTTCCGCCAACAGCCCGCCGACATACCAAAAGTGGCGCCCCTGGCCATCCGGGTAACTGGTTATGGTGGCCAATGGTTTCGGGTTCTTGCCGACGCAATGAATATACAAGGGCGTTTTCATGCCCGAGATCATGACCTGATGCAGCGGGCGGCTTTGCCCTTGCAGCTGTTTCATTCCGGCACCGCGCAACAATTCATCATTGCCAGCGCCGGCGGCAAAAACAAAAAACTGTGTTTCAATCTCGTAGTCGTCGATGCCGATAACGGCGCCTTGGCGACCGTTGCTTGTTACTTCGAAAGCGCAATCATCGGGTATCTGGCGAATGCGGTCCGCGTGTGCCGCATGCAGGGCGGTCAGAATCGCGGGCACATCGACCACGATTTCGTCCAGCTCGAAAAGGTGGCCGCCAGTGGCACCCGCGACACAGTTCGGCCAGGTGTCCTTGGGCGCTTCCCGCATGCGGCCCCGCATGGCTTTTTGCGAAAACCCGGCCAGCAAGCCACCGCCAAGCTGTGGCGGCAGCCACATTTGCATGGCCGTGGCCAAGGGCGATGCGGTACTTAGGTCCGGGCCCGTGTCTCCGGCCAGGCTGGCCCGCCATCTTTCCGGCATTGCCGCCAGGTCAGCGACCGAGGTTTCGCCAAAATACTTGGTGCCGCCATGGATGATACCCTGGGCGGCGATGCTTTGCCCCTGGCCCAGATTGCCCTTGGTTATGAGCAAGGTGGCGTAGCCGCATCTGTGCAGTTCATCCAGCAACCATAGTCCCGCGATGCCGCCGCCAACGATAAGAACATCGATGCGGGCGCGGCTATTCCCCACGGCCCGGCCCGGCTTTGCCTGCGTCCATGCGCGCGATCACGGCGGTGGAGCTATGTCCGTCGAGAAATCCCGCCAGCTTTACCTCGCCGCCATAGGCCCGCACGATGTCGCCGCCCACCACGCCCGCGATGTCATAGTCGCCGCCCTTGATCAGTACGTCCGGGCGCAATTGTTCTAACAGGGGAATGGGCGTGTCATCGGCGAATATCAGAACACGGTCGACCATGGCCAGCGAGGCCAGCACCAGGGCGCGGGCGGCCTCTGCCTGGACCGGGCGGCCTTCGCCCTTTTCCAGGCGCCGTACCGAGGCATCATCATTGATGGCGACGATCAGGCGGTCGCAATGGCTCTTGGCCTCGTTCAACAGCGAAATATGGCCGGGATGGAGGAGGTCGAAACAGCCGTTGGTGAAACCAACCCGCAAGCCATTAGCCCGCCAGCGTTCCACATCCGCCCCCGCCATGGCGGCGGAGACGACCTTGTCCTCGGAGCGGTTCAGATCGGCGCTCAGAATACCGTTGGCCAGTTCGTCCCGGCTGATGGCGGCGGTGCCGACCTTGCCCACGACGATGCCGCCCGCCAGATTGGCCAGGCCGGCGCCCAGCGCGGGTGCGGCGCCGGCGGCCAGCGCCAGGGCAAAGATGGCCACCACCGTATCGCCGGCGCCGGAAACATCATAGACCTCCGGCGCGCGCACGGGCAGATGCACCGGATCGCCGTCCTTGACAATAAAGCTCATACCCTGTTCCGAGCGGCTGACCAACATGGCGCCGATGCTGCATTGCGCCATCACCGACCGGGCGGCGTGGTTGACTTGATCGTCGTTATCGCACGGCAGGCCGGTGGCGGCGGCCAGTTCGGCCCGGTTGGGCTTTAAAAAATCCACTCCCGCATAGACCGAGAGGTCATGGCGTTTCGGGTCGGCAATGGTAAGGACCTTGGCGGCGCGGGCACGCGCGATGGCGGCGGCGAGGAGGTCATCGCTCAAGACACCCTTGCCATAGTCCGAAAGCACCAGCACGTCGGCCTCAGCCAGGGCATTATCCAGATGCGACAGCAGCGCCTCGCTATCGGCGGCAGTGATGGTTTCGGTGGTCTCACGGTCGGCCCGCAGCAATTGCTGGCCGGCGGCGATGTAGCGGGTTTTTACCGTTGTGGGCCGGCCCGGCTGGATTACCAAATCGGCACCTACCCCGGCGCCGGTCTCTGCCATGGAAGCGATTTTCTCACTAACTTCGACACCCGCGGCATCATCGCCGTTGAGGGCCAGCAGATGGGCGCGGCCGCCGGCGGCGGCGATATTGCGCGCCACGTTGCCGACGCCGCCCAGCATGCTCTCGTCCCGTTCTTCCCGGATTATGGGGATCGGTGCCTCGGCCGAGATCCGCTCGACGGCGCCATAGACATAGCGGTCCAACATCAGATCGCCCAGACAGACGATCTGTGCGAGGTGGAACTGCTCCAACAGCCGAAGCATTGCCGGACTATCGTTCATGATATTTCGCTTTGCCCTCTCCATGTTCTATCGGGTACACCAAATGGGGGCGGATTTCCAGCGGGTTAAAGGCCATACACTGTACTCTAAAGTTTGTTGAAAAAGGTCGATGCATGGATTATTTCGATCGATAATTGCTGCTGGAGATGGCGCGCCTGTTGCGGCGACCCTAACGAGAGGGCGATGGCACTGGAAACCATGGCTCGAGTACGTCACTATGGATATGAAATAAACGCTATCGTGCGGTGCGAATAGGCGTGCCACAACCGACAAAGCGCACCAAACGCTGAAGCAAGGCAATTGTGAAGCATGGCGGTTCTACTTCATATCAGGGCACATGACCGGAAAATGAATTGAGCAAAATTAACCAATTACTGAAGAGCGCGGCCCGCGGCTTTGGTGTCGAGATAGACCGTGTTCGGCCCATGCCACGGATTGCGCAAATGATCCACCTTTGTAAAGCGAACGAATGCCGGACACTTTTAGACATCGGTGCCAACGCCGGACAATATGCACAACATTTATGGAACTGGGGCTTCTCGGGTCGAATCATTTCTTTCGAACCTCAGGAGGAAGCATATTCCGAGTTGGTGGCCAACGCCTCGAAAGTCAAAGGTTGGGACGTCGCCGCGCGAATTTGCGTTGGTGACAAGGATGGTATGGCATCATTCAATTTGTCGGAAAACTCGGTGAGTTCGTCGCTTTTGCCCGTGCTTGAAAGCTCAACATCCGTGAAACCCGAAACCGCATACGTCGGCCAAGCAGAAGTGCCGTTGCGGCGGCTCGACAGCTGGGTAAAAGAGGAGCTGACAGGGTACGACGGTGCAATCGCGGTGAAGGTCGATGTGCAGGGTTTCGAAGATGGTGTATTGCGCGGTGCTGAACACGTCCTTGAGCGGATCAGGGTTTTGGAACTGGAAATGTCACTGACCAATCTTTACGAAGGCGCGCCATCATTTATTGAGCTCTATGCCAGAGTGGAGGCCATGGGTTTTACCTGCGTGGGGCTGTATCCAGGCTTTACCGACTGGGATACCTACCAGATGCTGCAAGTCGATGGATTGTTTACCAGGCAGTAGGGATTGATCATGACGGTATCAGTCGCGGCTCTGTTGACTTGCTTCAATCGCCGGGAAAAAACCATGGCCTGCCTGCGCTCACTGCTCGGGCGGACCCAGTTGGCAAGTATAGAGCTCACCGTCTATTTGCTTGATGACGGCAGCAGCGACGGCACGGCGGCGTCGGTCAGAAAAGAGTTTCCCCAGGTGCGGCTATTGGATGGAGATGGCAGCCTATATTGGAACGGCGGAATGCGGGCGGCCTTTGGAGCAGCGATAGAAGACGGCTATGATTTCTATCTCTGGCTGAACGATGATGTTCGGTTGTTTGATGGCTTTCTCGTCAATTTGTTTACGACCTATGATGCGGTGGCGGCTCAGGAGTCAGCCGCGAACATAATAGTCGGGGCGACGCGGGATCCAGTATCGGGTGCGATGACGTATAGTGGCTTTGTTCACGCGTCACGCTGGAAGCCGCTTTGGTTTTTTAAGTTGCAGCCTGATGAAAAGCAGCCTCTGGAATGCGACACGATGAACGGCAATTGTGTTCTTATTCCGCATGCGGTTGTTGAGCTGATTGGAAATTTGGACCCTGTCTATATTCAAACCGCAGGGGACATGGACTATGGTTTCAGGGCACGCAAAGCGGGGGCCAAGATTTGGGTTGCGCCGGGTTATGTCGGCGACTGCGCACCCAATAACAAACATCTACTTTGGCGCAATCCAGAGCTGACGCTTCGCGATAGGATAAAGCTGGTCAACACGCCGCATGGTTTACCCTTCAAGCCCACATTTCATTATGCTCGCAGATACGGCGGCTGGGCCTGGCCGGTCTTTTTTATTTGGCAATATGTTAGGGGTTTTCTGCGCAGTATATTTTGATCATGGAAACGAGTGGCACGATTTCAGCATCACCATGTTTTTCGATAATATTCTCACTATGAAGACAGTGAACCGCGGACCTGCGAACCAATATGACAGACTATTTCTCGACGAAAAATGTACGGTCGGAATTGCAAAGCCGTTCCATTAAAGGCGGCGCGATAACGATTTTTGCGCAAGGTGCTCGGCTTGGGCTTCAATTGCTAACAGTCGTTTTGCTTGCAAGAATTCTTGTGCCGGCTGACTTTGGCTTATTTGCCATGGCGCTCGCGGTTTCAGGAATAATTGGCTTGTTGAGCACGGTTGGCCTTTCACTTTACACAATTCATAAAGAGCACTTAACCCCTCAAGAATCGTCAAATGTCTTTTGGATGGGTCTGGTCCTATCGGGGATTGCCATGGCTATTTCCGTGGCCGTGGCGCCATTTGCCAGTATCTTTTATGGGGAGCCTGCGATCACCCCGTTGATCATAGCTCTTTCCACGTCATTTGTAGCCCAAAGCCTTTACAGTCAGCATCAAGCGCTGCTCACCCGTCAAATGATGTTCAAACATATCGCGATTATCAATCTTTCCGGATTGGTTCTTGGTGTTTTGGTTAGTTGTACCGCGGGTTTGCTGGGCTGGAAATACTGGGCGTTGGTGCTCCTACAAATCGTTCCGTTGGTGTTTAACGTTATACTGATGTGGATAGTAGTAAAGTGGCGACCAAGTCGGTTTAGGAAACAAAAAGATTTTCGAATGTCAATTGAATTTGGCAAGAATTTGACGGGCTTCACAATTGTTAATTATTTTGGAAGAAACGCCGATAATGTTTTGTTGGGTTGGTGGTATGGTAGTGCTGATTTAGGTCCCTATGCTATTGCTTATAAATTATTATTGGCACCGATACAGCTCTTGAGTGTTCCTATTAACCAAATGGCGGTTCCTGTGCTTAGCCGTTTAACCAAGGAACCGGAAGAATACCGGCTTTATTACGCAAATATATTGTCTGCGACGTGCCTGTTTTCATTTCCAATCGCCATTCTTTCATTCTTGATGAGCAAAGAGATTATATTTGTTTTTCTTGGTGATCAGTGGGGCGAGGCGAGCGAGATATTTTCATATCTGGCGCTGGTCGTGTATGCGGCGGTGACACACTAGACCACTGAAGCGGCGGATACCCCGCTGCTGGCGGATTTAAACTCTGCCACCTGTAACCTTCCAACCTTTTGTGGATGGAAGGTAGGGGGATGTATTCGGTGGATCTTTATCTACGCGTACGGCTGGCGTGTCATGTTGAAGGCTTGAGCGAGCGAGAGGCCGCCAGGCGGTTTGGTATAGCTCGAGAGACGGTGAGGAAGATGCTTCGGCATTCGGAACCGCCAGGATATCGCCGCAAGAAGACACCGGCGCGCCCAAAGCTGGATCCTTATGTTGGTATCATCGATGGGTATCTGAATGAGGATCGTGAGAACCATCGCAAACAGCACCACACGGCGAAGCGGATTTTGGCGCGATTGCGTGAAGAGCACGGGTTCGATGGCGGCTACACGATCGTGAAGGACTACGTTCGGGAGCATCGACGCCGGCGTCGCGAGATGTTCGTGCCGCTGTCACATCCCCCTGGCCATGCCCAGGCGGATTTTGGCGAAGCGGATGTGATCATCGCTGGCGTTAAGTGGCGGGCGCATTTTTTCGTCATGGATATTCCCCACAGCGATGCCTGCTTCGTCGTGGCCTACCCTGCGGCGACGACGGAAGCCTGGCTGGATGGCCACAATAGGGCCTTCGCCTTCTTCGGCGGGGTCCCACAATCGATCCTGTATGACAATGACCGGAGCCTGGTCGCACGCATTCTGCCGGATGGCACACGGCAACGGACCCGGTCGTTCAGTGGACTGCAATCCCATTATCTCTTCGAGGATCGTTATGGCCGCCCGGGTAAGGGCAATGATAAGGGCAAGGTGGAAGGCTTGGTTGGTTACGCCCGACGGAACTTCATGTCTCCCCCGCCTCGGTTCGAGAGCTGGGACGCCTTCAATGCCTACCTGGAGGCGCAATGCTGTAAACGCCAGGTCGATGTCCTGCGCGGCCATCGCGAGACGATCGGCGAGCGCCTCAAGGATGATCTTGAGGCATTCATGCCGTTGCCACCGGCGCCGTTCGATGCCTGCGACAAGCTGGGCACACGGGCCAATTCCCGGTCCCTGGTGCGCTACCGGACGAATGATTACTCGGTTCCCGTAGCTTATGGCCACCAGGAGGTCTGGGTCCGAGGCTATGTTCATGAGGTGGTTATCGGCTGCGGTTCTGAGATCATTGCCCGGCACCCTCGTTCCTACGACCGGGCGGACCTGGTCTTTGATCCGATACACTATCTGCCCTTGCTGGAGCAGAAGATCGGTGCGCTGGATCAGGCAGCACCACTGATCGGCTGGGATCTACCGGAGGCGTTCGCAACTCTGCGCCGGCTTCTGGAGGCCCGCATGGGCAAGGCCGGCAAGCGGGAATACGTGCAAGTCCTGCGGCTTCTGGAGACATTTGATCTGAGGGAACTCCACGGGGCTGTCAGGGATGCGTTGCGCCTGGGCGCGATCGGCTACGATGCCGTCAAACACCTGCTGCTGTGTCGCATCGAGCGCCGGCCGCCCAAACTCGATCTGGATATCTATCCCTATCTGCCAAGAGCGCGGGTGGCGACCACGGCAGCGTCGAGTTACTTGAGCTTGTTGGATGGCACCGCGTCATGAGCAATACGCCCCAGGTATTGTTGGCCCATCAGCTCAAGACCCTGAAGCTGCCAACCTTCCTGCGTGAGTACGATAAGCTGGCCCGCCAATGCGCCGCCGAGGGCGATGATCATGTCCGTTATCTCGTCCGCCTCACCGAACTGGAACTGATAGACCGCGAACGTCGGATGATCGAACGGCGGATCAGGCAGGCCAAGTTCCCCGCCGTCAAGAGCCTCGACAGCTTCGACTTCAAGGCTATTCCCTCGCTCAACAAGATGCTGGTTCTGGAACTGGCTCGCAGTGAATACATCGATCGCAATGACAACGTTATCGCGCTCGGTAACTCGGGCACCGGCAAGACCCATATTGCCCTCGGCATCGGTCTGGCGGCCTGCCAAAAGGGGCTCTCCGTGGGCTTCATCACGGCCGCCGCCCTGGTGCATGAGTTGATAGAGGCCAGGGATGAGAAGCGCCTGCTACGTCTGCAGAAGCAGTTGGCGAAATACAAGCTGCTGATCATCGACGAGCTTGGCTTCGTGCCGCTCTCAAAAACCGGCGCCGAACTTTTATTCGAGGTCTTCAGCCAGCGTTACGAGCGCGGCTCGATCATGGTGACTTCCAACCTGCCATTCGATGAATGGACCGAGATATTCGGCTCGGAACGTCTGACCGGGGCCTTGCTGGACCGTCTCACCCACCATGTCCATATTCTGGAAATGAACGGCGAAAGCTATCGCCTCAACCAAAGCCGAAAACGGCGGAAATCCCCAAAAACGCCTGAATAACCGCCGAGATCATGGTTGACCCGGCGGGTCCACAGGGACCTCCCACGCTGCTCCGCTCCGCGTAACGCAAGGCGCTACACGAAGCAGCGCGGGTCCCTCCTATGGACTGCCGGGACAACCCGAAACGCCGCGCCTCGCATCAACCAAGGAGGTCTAAAGTTACTCCGCCATGCTGGTCTAAAGTTACTCCGGCGTTGACACCGTTGCCCAAAGGCCAATCCGCGCGCCGGTCCACTGCCAAACACCGAGCCGGTGACGGTCATTGCGCGCGAAAGATAGCGTGCCAAGGCTATCGGTATCAACGTTATCAGTTGGGAGAGGTTGTCGTATCCAATTCCACCGCAGTTGTATCGATGCCCAGGGCCTCGGCGAGCTGCTGCGGTCCGGCCGCCGTGGCGATTTCGGAAAGAAGGGCGCCAATCTGTTCTTCAATCTTGGCATTGCTGGAAACCAGGCTCTCTTGGTCGCGCTGATAATGCTCCTCCACCTCACCTTGAAGATCAAAATTACTTGGTTCATCCACGGGCTCAATGATGATCGCGGTCAAATAGGTAGAAAGCGACGCCAGTTTATCAAATTCAATGACCAATTTGCCATCGACAACTTCAACCTCGACAATGACCATGCCGCCAACACTGTTGCTCCCACCGGCTTTACCCGTGGGTTTCTCGACGGGGTCTTCCGGCGGTGCCTTGCCCTTGTCCACTGCTGCACTGACCGCGGCGGCAGCGGCGACGGCGCTGGGATCGGGGCCAAGCGCCGTGCGCAAGGCCTTTTGCCGCACCGGCCGTGGCGGATTGGCCTTTGGCGGCGTTGGCGGCCTGCCCCGCCGAACCCTCGTGGTGAAGCCGGAATTAACGCGTCTGGTGGTACCTGCCGAACTGACGACCGCGGCGCCCTCGATAACGGTGGTCGTGGTCGCCCCATTGGCGGCCACGGTAATCTCCAAAATGGTGCCCCTGATACCCATTGTGGCCACCGGGGTGCGAATCGAATAGCGGTCCTTTGCTAAATCACCCGAGACGAACCGCATCACACCCTTGGTCAGCGACAGGGTAACCTGTGACTTGCTGCCCTTGGGGTCAAAAATAAATTTGTCCAAGGTCACCGAGGAATTCGCGCCAAGGGAAAGAATCGTATTGTCACGGAAAATCAAACGCGCCGCACTGCCGGGGCCGGTATTGATTTTCTCGTTCGAATAAACCTCATCCCTGATATCCAGGTCGCGGGACTTGGACGGCAATACGCCGCGCACGGATGCAACAATCTCATGCGCCATGCCCACCGAAGGCGGGCCGTCAACGATTATCCCGTCGCCCTCTTTGTCCGAGCCGGAGCCTACCCTGGCGCCTTGGTTCGTCAGGCTACCTTCGTTCAGCCAGCTGGCGGGTTTATTCTGGGCGATATTCATCTCGTTGCCGTTGACGTTGATCTTTTTACCGAGGGGGTGATCAAACTTGCTGCCAATGCCCAGGTTATCGGTCATCAGGACGACGCGGTATTTGCCGTTGGGAACGCCGGTAGAGAACTTTTCCACGTTAACCACGCCGTCAGAGAGCAACTGGTCGGGCGAGGGGCGGCGCAGGGCGCGGCGGTCGGCGCCGCCCAGGCGTTTATCCTTGGCCGTGACGTGTTGAAAGTGCGGCATAATGGACGAATCGGGCGGGCCAAAGTCAAAGCCGATAGAGTTCGGCGACAGACGAAAATTTTCAACTACCTTGACCTTGGCGATGGGCGTGGCGAAAAGCGATTGGCGGGCCGCCTGTGAGATTGAGGCGATGGCCTCCTGCAAGGCATCGGTGTCACTGGCGATCTCGGATGCCGCCAGCGCCTTGATCAGGCCATTGGCCCGTTCTTCCATTTCTTTCGAACGGCCGCTGGCGCCTGACAGATAGAGTTGTAGCGTCCGAAGACCCGCCTCGCTGCCGCTGATCGCGCCTTGCAAGGCGGCTTCGGCGGAAACCTGCGTGGACTCGGTGTTTACGTCGGCCGCCTTGGCAGCGCCATGACCGCCAAGTATCACGGCGCAAGCCAGTCCGGCCAAAACCGAGGTTCGCAAACCATGAAAAAGCACCGTCATTCACTACTCCCATGATGGTGTGGCAGGGGTGACCCCGCCGCGCCATTCACAACTCTTCCTGGGTTTTCCGCGAACCGGGCAAGGTGGTCCACGCCAGGGCCTCATATGTGGTCTTCCCAGCCACCGTTGTCAATAATCGCCGTTGGCGCCGCCCATGGTTGCATCAAATTGCACAAGCCTTGGAATTTAATGCAAAAACGACGCCAATGGTGCAGTCTCTTACCAAGACGTTAACAAATTGCCAACGGGGGCATCGTCCCGGAGCCATGAAACACGGTATTTTGTGCCTTATTTGTGCGCTGCGTCACAGTTCGCGCCAACCCGCGTCATGACGGATACCGTGACGGGTTCCGCAACGGCTTCCATGACGGCTTCCATGACGGCTTCTGGGCCTTGGCCCTTGTTGCTGGCCGAACGTCAAATCGGCGATCAGGTTGATCCGCCGGCAATGGCGCCTGATCTGCTGGCGCGGCTGGACGGCCTGATCGGTCCCGCCCTGGCGCGGCATCTGCTCTATGATAGCGGCTTGACCCTGGCGGACAGCGCGGTCACGCAAAGCCGTCTATTGAACCGGTTTCGCCGCGCGGACGGTTTGCATTGGGCCCAACACGCCGCCGCCCATGGCATCAAGGTGGTCTGTCTAAAAGGCTTGGCGGCGACGCATCTGCTGTATTCAAACGTCGATCTGCGTACCATGTCTGATGCGGATTTACTGGTTGCAGCCGCTGACCAAGACCGTCTGGTGGCATTATACCGGAGCGCCGGCTTGGATTTTTATCAAGCGGAGCCACGCGGGCCTTGGGGCCATATTTCCGATGCCTCCATGCTGCCCCTGACCGGCGCCGATGGCGCCTCGAACGTGGATCTGCATATCCATCCCGACGCCTGGCCCCTGCATCTGGGCCTTTCCAGCCGCGATGTCTTCGCCGCCGCCCGCGCGATTGCCGCCGGCGATGGCCAGATCCTGATCCCCTGCAGCACCCACATGCTGTTGTTGACCGCCAGCCACGCGGCCCGTGATCTGTTCGGGCCGTCCACCGCCAAGTCCCTGATCGATGCCGCCCTGCTGTTGCGCCAAGAGGGCGGGGCGGTGGATTGGCGCGAGTTCGAGGACCGCCTGCAAGCGGGCCGGGTGGGAAAACCCGTGCGGGCCTTTCTGGCGATCCTGGACCGTCTCGGCGCCGATACCCAGGCCGTGCCCCGGGCCCTGAAGCGCGCGCCGGCGGGGGCCGAGTTCGAACGCGCGGTAAGGGACTATGCCACGCTGTTTCCCGTCGATGCCTCCGCCCTGGCCAAGGCCCGGCGGGAGTTGCTGTTGTGCGCCGAACCCAGTGTCGCCCTGCGGCGCAATCTGCGGCGGTTGTTGGGCCTTTTGCGGCCTAGGCGTGGACCGGTCTAGGACTCTTGGCTATGGTGCGCCCGGAGTGATGAGCGAAATGACCAAAGATCCTGATATCACGGCAATGGCCGCCGCCGTCGCCGCCGGCGACCGCCGTACCTTGGCGCGCGCCATCACATTGGTGGAATCCACCCGCCCCGATCACCGCCGCCAGGCCGAGGCACTGTTAGCGGCCCTGCCCAGCAGCACCAAGCCGTCCATCCGTATTGGCATTACCGGCGCGCCGGGGGTCGGCAAGTCGACCTTTATCGAAGCATTCGGCGGCCACCTTACATCCCTGGGCCTGCGCCTCGCGGTTTTGGCGGTGGATCCGTCTTCATCGCGTACCGGCGGCTCGATCCTGGGCGACAAAACCCGAATGGAGGATTTATCCCGCAATCCCAACGCCTTTATCCGGCCCTCGCCGGCGGGACGTTCCCTGGGCGGCGTGGCCCGGCGTACCCGCGAGGCCATGGCGTTGGTGGAAGCCGCCGGCTACGAGGTAACGATCGTTGAAACCGTCGGCGTGGGGCAGTCGGAATATGCGGTCGCCGATATGGTGGACATGTTCCTGCTGTTGGTGGCGCCGGGGGGCGGCGATGAATTGCAGGGTATCAAGCGCGGCATCATGGAGCTGGCGGATCTGTTGGTGGTGAACAAGGCCGATGGCGCTTTTGTCGCTGCCGCCAACCATGCGGCGGCGGATTACCGCAACGCCCTTAATCTGATCCGGCCGAAAACGCCAGGCTGGACGGTAGAGGTATTATTGGCCTCGGCCCTGCAGGGTCAGGGTCTGGCCGAGATCTGGCAGGCCCTGCAGCGGCTGCAAGCGGTTCTGGTAGCAAACGGCGGCGGCCCGGCCAGCCGAGCCGCCCAAGCCATGCGCTGGCTGTGGGAAGAAATTCAGGACGATCTGATGGCCGAACTGAAAGCGGACAAGGCCCTGGCGCCGTTGATCAAGGATCTGGAAGCGGATGTGGAAGCCGGCCGCCGCACCCCCTCGGCGGCGGCGCGGGAAATTTTGGCGGCATTTTTGCAGCGGACGACGTGAAATTACCTGCGGATAGCTGCAGGGTTGACCGTATCTTCGGCGCTGCGAAAATTTCCATAATGGGCTATAATACGGCTGCAAAGGGGATGGGACGCCGTGGCGGACGATATCGGAAGTTGGTTGCAGGCAGCCGGTCTTGGCCAGTACGTCGATGCGTTTGTTGAGAATGCGGTTGATCTGGATCTGCTACCGCATCTGACCAACGAAGACCTCAAGGATCTTGGCATTGCCAAGGTCGGCGACCGCAGGAAATTACTTCTCGCAATTGAGCGGTTGAGGCCCACGCCTGACACCGGACCGGAATTTGATCCGGTCGGGGCGGAGGGCGGTGCCGCCGTACCGCAAAGAGCGGCCGAGGCAGAACGCCGCCAACTCACTGTATTATTCTGCGATCTGGTGGGCTCGACCGAGCTGTCGCGGCGGCTGGATCCGGAAGATCTACGTGACGTCATGGGGCGCTATCAGGACGTGGTGGCCGGTGCGGTGACCCGCTTTGGCGGGCATGTGGCGAAATACCTTGGCGATGGTGTGCTGGCCTATTTCGGCTGGCCCCAGGCCCATGAGGATCAGGCGGAGCGGGCCGTGCACGCGGGCCTGGCCGCCGTACGCGGCGTGGGCGATCTGGCGGTTGGCGCGCATGCGGCCTTATCGGCCCGCGCCGGCATCGCCACGGGCCAGGTGGTCGTTGGTGACCTGGTAGGTGAAAGCGGCCGTGACGTCGAAGCGGTAATCGGCGAGACGCCCAATTTGGCAGCGCGGCTGCAGCAATTGGCTGAACCGGGACATGTTGTCGTGGGTGAGGCGACGCGCCAGCTGATTGGCCGAACATTCGAGGCGGCGGACCTTGGCGGCCATGATCTGAAAGGCTTCGATGCCGCGGTGCGCGCTTGGCGTATCACGGGGGAAACGGCCGTGGACAGCCGGTTCGAAGCTGCCCATGACGCCGCGTTGACGCGTATGATCGGGCGCGAGGAAGAGATGTCGCGGCTATTGGAAAGCTGGCAGAGCGCAATCGATGACAGGGGACGGATGTTATTGCTTTCGGGCGAGGCCGGTATTGGCAAGTCGCGTCTGGTCGAGGCCTTGTGCGGTGCGGTTCAAGAGCAGCGTCATTTCCGCTTGCGCTTTCAATGTTCGCCGCTGCACGCCAACAGCGCCTTTCATCCGATTATCCAACGCCTAGAACGCGCGGCCGGCTTAGTTCTTGGCGATGATAACGATGATAAACTGGATAAGCTGGAGGCATTGCTGCGCTCGTCCGTGGGAGAGGTAGACGCAACGACGCCATTGTTTGCCGCTCTATTGTCGATCCCGGCGGAGGCACGTTACGGCGCCTTGGATCTGGCGCCGCAGAAACGCCGCGAGCTGACCATCGAGGCATTGGTCAGCCAGACTCTTTCTCTTGCACGTATACGCCCGATACTCTTCATACTTGAGGATACCCACTGGATTGATCCCTCGACCGCGGCCTTCCTTGAGGCGCTGGTGCCGCGCATAGCAGGGGCGGCGGTGTTCATTTTGGTGACCTGCCGGCCGGAGTTCGATTTCCCCTGGGCCGGCCATCGCCATCAATCTTCGTTGACCCTGGACCGGCTGAACCGGGAACAGTGCAGCCAAATCGTCGCCGCCGTCGCCGGGCCGGATCTGTCGGAAGACGTGATCGGCCGCATCGTCGACCGGGCGGACGGCGTGCCGCTGTATCTTGAGGAATTGACCCGGACGGTCATCGCCACCGACGGCGGAAGCGCCGGTGGGGATGGTGAAATTCCCAACACTCTGCATGCCTCCCTGACGGCCAGGCTTGACCGCTTGGGTGAGGCAAAGGACCTGGCCCGGATTGGGGCGGTGATCGGCAGATCATTTCCGCTGGGTTTGATCGCGAAAGTCGCCAAATTGCCGCTTGATACGGCGACCCGTATACTTGATGCCCTGGTTGCCTCCGGCGTGGTTATCCGCCATGGCGCCGCGGCGGAAGCAACCTATACGTTTCGCCATGCCCTTATTCAGGATGTCGCCTACGATTCCCTGCTACGCAGCAGGCGGCGCGATGTTCATGCCCGTCTGGCCGATGTCCTGCTGCAGGATTTTCCCGACTGGGTCGAGACCGGGCCGGAGACAGTGGCGCATCATTTTTCGTTGGCCGCGCTGCCTGACAGGGCGGTGGAATATTGGTTGCGCGCGGGCCAGCGGGCCGGTGAGCGGTCGGCCCATGTGGAGGCCGTCGCGCATCTGGAAGCCGGTCTGGCGCAACTTGAACAATTGCCGCCAGCCGCGTCGAAGGACGAGATGGAGTTCTCGCTACGTATTGCCCTGGGCGCCTCGTTGCTGACGGCGGAGGGCTGGTCGGCGCCAAAGGTGGCGGAGAATTACGAACGGGCCCAGGAACTCAGTGTTAGCGGTGATGATGTGCGGAAGCTGTTCATCGCGCTGCGTGGCCTGGCCAATGTTTTTTTCCTCAATGGCAAGGTCAAGGATACGCGTCGGCTGGTGGACAGATTGGAGGTGATGGCGCTGGAGCAGGATGACACGGGAATGTGTCTTGAAGCCTTTCGCGCGGCGGGCATGTGTGCGCTGTTCATGGGCGATTTTGGCGCCGCGCTTGAAAATCTGCAACGGGCGAACGCGATGTACGAGCGGGTGCGCCACCATGCCCTGGCATTTGTCTATGGTACCGACCCTGCGGTCGTCGGTCTTAGCGGCGCCGCTTGGGCCAATTGGTTTCTCGGCGATCCAGAGGAAGCCGGCAATAGCTGTGACGCGGCCCTGGAATTGGCGATAGATCTCGATCATCCTTTCAGTTTGACCTACGCGCAAAGCTTGGCCGCCTCGTTGCACCAGTTCCGCCGGCAGCCTGAAGCCGTGCTTGTGCATGCCGAGGCGGCGATCGCCAATGCGACGGAACATGACTATCCATACTGGCGGGGCTGGGCCGGCATCATGCGGGGTTGGGCGCTTGGAGTGCTTGGCAATCCAAGCGAAGGTATCGATGTGCTTCGGCGTGGCTTTGAAATTTATGAAGGCACCGGGGCCAAACAGATCGGGCCTTATGTTCAGACCATGTTGGCGGAATTGTATGGTCTTGCCGGGCTGCCTGAAAAGGGCATCGATGCGTTGAACGAAGCATTCGGCCCTGGCAACACGACGGACGTGTGCTTTTTCGAGGCCGAGGCGCTTCGGATTCACGGCGAACTGTTGCGCCAGTCGGATTCCGGTGACGGCCTTGACTATTTTACCCGCGCCATGGATCTGGCCCGAGGGCAGGGCGCGCGCGCGCTTGAATTGCGCGCGGCCCTGAGTGCCGCCGCCGCGGCGCGGCAGAATGGCGACGCTG
>Ga0209045_1000892_pt1 | contig 31166 bp, 23 predicted proteins | sample SaaInlLV_10m_DNA_4_FD_184664 | JGI IMG/M metagenome (GOLD analysis project Ga0209045, IMG submission 184664) | Marine microbial communities from expanding oxygen minimum zones in the Saanich Inlet - Saanich Inlet SI072_LV_200m_DNA (SPAdes) (version 2) | ecosystem: Environmental > Aquatic >...
ACAGGGAAACAGGTTTGTCTGGACAGAACCGAACTGAATAGCAGGAAGATCAAGCACGGTTCTGTCTCAAGGACTTTTGACAGAACCCCAACTTCTTGAAGGAATCGAAGATGAAGAAGAAGGAGTCCGACGCCTTCTTCCGAAACCCGTGAGCCGCTGCGTCGGCGTGGAAATGCTGCGGCTGAAAGTCAAAGATGCCGGCAGCGGTCTTGAGTTTCGCCTTGTGGATCGTCGACGCGAACTCACCCCGACTCAGGTCAAAATCGCGATACCACATCTGCGACTGCCTCCTCGCCGGGGCTTGGCTGACAAAGTAGCAGCGCAGCGTCTGCGGGTCCTTCTGGATGATCCGGGGCACCCAGCACGCGCCGGGGGGGAGTGTCTCGTTGGCGAACGCCTGCTCCCCTTTCGCGAAGTCGATGACACGCTCCGTTTCCAGCGTCTTCAGGTTCACGATGGACAGCGTGGAGTAGATGAAGGGCCAATCGCCATTCTCTCCTGCCATGAGATCGTTCGCTTCGGAGACGACGTAAGCGCGGTCGCCCATGCAGACGAACTCCGCATCGTGCGCGCCTTTCACCTGCGGCGCTGTGACTTTGACGAGCCGCTGCATCACTGCGTCGCCTGCCAGCGCCGGATCCCAGTTTGCCGGGAGCAGCGGAGGTCTGTCGAGCGTGCTCACGATCTGCTTCAGGGTGACGGCGCCGGAGACGCTCTTGCCCGCGAGCACGTCCTCTTCTCTGAACTTCGCCAGCAGGATTTCCCCCAAGCCGTTTCGGTCACGGTCGTAGGTGATCCAGATGAGCCCGTCCTGGTCCTGCACGCCGTCGGGGTAGGATACGCCGCCGGGGACGCCATTCGGGAAGTCCGGGCCGCCTCGTTCATCGAGGACAAGGCCGTCGTTCCAGGTCGCGCCGTCGTCGGTCGAGAGTTGGGCTGTGAGATGGCTGCGGCCGGTGAACCTGTAGTGGTTCACCAGCAGCAGCCTGCCCGAGGCCAGGCGGCGGATGAAGAAGCGGGAATGTGGCGTGGCGATGGTGGTGGGGCTGGCTTCAGTCCAGGTGCGGCCCTTGTTGGATGAGTGACTTTCCCACAGCACCCTCGCCGTTCGTATGAGCATCCACAGGCGGCCGTCGCGGAGCTCCACGATCATGTTTTCCAGGCTTGCTCCAGGCAGCTTCACGGCACCGTGCAGCGTCCATGTCTTGCCTTCATCGGCGGAGATCCCCACCGCCTGAACCTGTTTCGGATCGAAGCCCGCCCAACCCGCCACGGGCTCCAAGGCGTGAGTGACCGGCATGATCCACTCCCCGGTCGAGAGCGCGATCGGCTTGTTCATCCGGAAACTGAAGGGACCGTCGAAACCGACCCGGAACTCGGCGCCGAACGCCGGCAGCGCCGCATCGGGGGCATCGCAGACCCGTGCATAGACTCCGTGGCGGGTGCTGTCCTTCACACTGCGGTTGAAGAGAAACCAGAGGCGACCTTTGGGGTCGATCCACAGGCACGGGTCATAGCAGCGCGTGCCATCGCTCAGGGGCAGAGCCATCGCCTGCGGCGCACAGAAGGTCTTGCCCGCATCGTCGCTGTGCGAGAGGACGACCGTGTTCTCCGGTGCCGGCTCCTTCGGCCCACCCGTGAACCAGGACAGGAACACGCGGCCCTTCGCCGTGCGCTCGAGACCGGGGATGCCCTGCCAGGCGCGCTGGGCGAGGTCGATGGTGATCGGTTCGGCAGCCTCGCGCACGACCGGCGGCGCGAGCGGCAGGGCGGTGGGGAGTGTGAGGGTGGGTTCCATGGTGGCTCCTTGTCGCTCACGGTATCACGTGCACGCTCAAAGCGGCGAGCGTGGCGCTGGCAGATGACGTGAAGTTGAAGTCGTTGGTGCCGCGCCTGAGCGATTCCTTCAGCGTGGCCGATGACAGGGTGAAAACAAGGTCGGATTTGTCGCGCGTCGATTTGAGACCGGTCAGCGGATGACCATTGAGGGTGATCGCCGGCGGCCTGAAATCATCCTCGCCTTTGAAATGGATCTCGATGCTGGTTTCCTTGGCCTTCGCGGGATCATCGGCGATGAACAGCGAGACCATGGCGGGAGTGCCCGCCTTGAAGGTCAGCGGCAGCGGACCTCCGCTCTTGGTCAGGTCGCTGTTGCCGCCGGCTTCGAGGAAGAATTCCTTGGGCGATCGCGCCAGCCGCCGAGGATCGGCGAACTCGTCGAGCAGCGGCATCTCATCGCGTAGGTAGTAGTTGAAGAAGTAGAGACCGTCCGCGCCTTTCGCCCACAGCGTAGCGATGGCACCGCGCAAGGTTTCAGCACTGCCATACCGCAGCACTTGATTTCGGTTCTGGCGTTCCATCGAGCCATAGACGGGCACGTCATGCCGGTGGGCGAGGGCCACCCAACGCTCCAGCGGGCATGAGGAAAAGCTCGTGCCAGGCCCGACGATGACGGCATCCATCCATCCAGCCTTCAGCCATGCCTCCACATCCAGGCCGATGGCCAGCGCCTGCTCCGGCGTCACAGGCACACGGGCCAGCAGCCGCACGGGATGCCCGCGCCGTTTGGCCGTCTCGTCGAGCACGCCTCGCGCCTTACGAACGAAGGCCGTCATGGTTTCCACATTCACTTCGCCCTCGCGGAAGAGGCAGGGATATCGCAGCCAATCGAGTTCCACACCGTCGAGATCGTAGCGGTGGCACGCGTCCCGCAGCGTGTCGAGGTAATACGCACGCACCTCGGCGCGCGAGTAGTCCAAGGCCATTGATGAGTCGCTGATGTCAGGCCGCTTGGTCTTGCCCTCGATCCAGGGCACGAACTCCCTCTCCCATTGCGTATCCGTAGGCGGCTGGAGAAGCAAATCCCGGTGCGTGCGGCGGAAGTGGGACCACAGGTGCGCCCAGTTGAACCACGCATGATGGATGTCATTCATGCGCATCGAGAAGAAGAACGTGCGCCCGTCTCGCTTCCAGAACTGGAGGATGGGCTGGAGTGGATCATCGCCGAGTGCGGCGATGTGGTCGCGTTTCAGCTCCCAAATGGGCAGGCCGAAATTGCCGCAATACGCGAGGCCCTGCGTTCTTGTTCTGGCCAGCGTTCCGATGCGCGGCGCGAGTGCATCATCGAGCGAGTGGATTTTCGGCAGCGGCAGGTATGGCCCCCCCGGCACCCAGAGACCGCTGGCGTGATGCTCCGGGTAGGCGGGCCATTTCAGATCATCGCCGTCGTTGTTGAACAAGACGAGCGGCAGCCCGCGGCTTTCGAGCATGACGCCGGGGGGCGTGTCCGCAGCATGCAGCAAGGCCAGCGACGCGAGCGGCAGGGCGGTGGGGAGTGTGATGATTGGGTTCATAGTCAAGGCGTACCCCCTTTGCTGACGAGCCTGCGGTTGCTCGTGACCTTCTCCGCGGCGGCGGCGGAGCCCGCGAGCACGTCGGCCTCCGTGAAATGCGTCGTGAGGATCTCCTGGGCCCGGCCGCGGTGGTAGTCCCAGATGATGTGAATGACGCCATCGGGGGTCTGCTGACCGTCGGGGTAGGAGACGGGCGCTCGTTCGTCCAGCATCAGCCCGCCGGACCAGGTCGCGCCGTCGTCCTTGGAGATGTAGGCCGTCAGTTCGCGGCGTTGGGTTGGGCCCTCCGTGCGCACGTCGATCGGGCCGTGCTTGACGAGCAGGAGATGCCCGGACTGCAGGCGGGTGATGAAGAACCTGGACGTGCAGTGCTTGATGGCGGACGGGGTCAACGGGCTCCAGGTGACCCCGCCGTCACGCGACACGCTTTCGCCAATGCCGTAGGACGTGCGCACGAGCATCCAGAACGACCCGTCCCGGCGCTCGACGACCATCGGCTCGATGGGCTTGAACTCATACGACACCTCCAGGGCACCCTTGTCGATGAAGGTCGCGCCCCGGTCGCGGGAGATCACGGCCCGGAGGTGCGTGACTTTCCCCGTAATGCGCTGCACGACGGGGAAGAGCCACTCGCCCGTGGACAACACCGTGGGCTTGTTCATCATCACGCCTTTGGTGATCCGGCGCGGTTCCGACCAGGTCGGGTCTGCGCTGTCAGGCTCCGTCGTGGTGACGGTCCAGGCCCCCTGATCCCGCGAGTCGTGCCAGGCGATCCAGAGCGTGCCCGTAGGATCGACCCACGGCAGCGGGTCGTAGGCCTTTCCCGGTCCCGCGCCGTCCAGGTCGATGGCCAGGACTTCCTGCCAGGTCTCTCCGCTATCCCCGCTGGTGGCCACTACGACGTAGGCATGCGGACAACGTTCGATGATCTCGCCGGGCGTCGTTCCCGAGTACCAGGCGGCCCACATCCGTCCGCCCCGGCTGATCGCCAGGCTGGGCACGCCCGTGCACGTTCGACGCGCACGGGAGTAGGCCTCCGTCGCGGCGGGATCGCGGATCAGCTCCGCTGGTTCAAGTGAATCCTTGGATATGGCGACCGGAGCGCCGCCCTCCACCACGCCACCGCCGACCAAGGCGGGATCAGGAACTGCCGCGGCCCCATGCTCCGGGCCAGGAGTGCCGTTGTGTGGTGCCGGAAGGCGGGCCTTGTCCGGGGCTGGCTTAGCGGTCCCGGGGGGAAGCAGGCCCGGAGCCACTTCTGCCGTGTTCCAACCGACGCCAAGCAGAGCGCGGCCGCCCTCGACGCGGTTGTCGTTGCCGATCACGTTGCGTACGCCGGCCAGCAGGACACCGAAGGCGGGTTGGGCCATGACGTCGCGCTCTGCGTCGGTCAGGACGGCGTCCGGCGGCAGGTTCCGGGTCAGGTCGAGCGTAGCCGGGGCCTCGGCGAGCTTGGCGCCCGGGTCGATGATCGTGTTGCGGGAGATCACCACGTCTTCGGCGTTCATGATGAAGATGCCCGGTCCCGGCGCGCGCTCGATGCGGTTGTCGACGCACTGGATCCGGCGCATGTTCACGGGCTTGGAGAAGAGCGGCGGGAAGAGGCGGCTGGAGAACGAACTGATCACCTGGAGCGGCGCGAACTCCCAGGACTTCTCGACCTTGCTCACGGCGCCGAACCCGCAGTCGACGAAGGTGTTCTGTTCGATCCTGACATTGCTTGGGAATGGCCCCTCCAGCCAGTAGATCTCGGGCTTGATCACCACCCCGGAGCGGGCCAGACGTTCGAACCGGCAGCCGCGGATCACGCTGTCCGATGACTTGGTCAGGACCCCGCGAACGTGACCGTCGTGGAAGTGGCAGTCCTCAATGACCGCGCCTGCGCCTGCGAAGTCCGCACAGCTCACGAAGTCGAACGGCGCGAGGTCGATCTCCCGGTCCAACGTGACTTCGCAGGCCTGGGCGTGGGGGAGGGAGCGCAAGGTTCGCCCGCAGACCTGTTTGAAATGCTCGCCGGCTCTCTGTTCGATCTCCTCGCGGGTCGGGGTATCGCGGAGTTCGCACACGACCACCCGGGCTTCCCCGAGCGGCTCGGCGTCGGGAGCGCGGTAGAAGCGCAGGAGGCTGCCGACGGCGAAATCCCGTCCGCCCGGGACGGCGATCAGCCAGGCGCCGTTGTCCGCGCGCTCCACTGCCAGACTGAAGAACCCGTGGATGTTGACCAGGTCGTCGAAGCAGTGGGCGATCTCGCACTCGACCAGATGCGGCCCCCTCTTCTGGGTGATGGAGTGGAACCCGTCGGACGCGCCTGCCATGAGGCGTCCGGAACCGGGACGGCGGACGACGCGGCAGCGTCGATAGGTATTGCCGCCCTCTGCCAAACCGTTCTCGGTGATCGCGAACCGGCCGGCCGCGTAGATGGTGATGTCTTCGAGCGTGACGTTTGCGCAATCGGTGAGCGAGATCCCGCCAACGCCGGTCTTCACGCTCAACACGACCCGATCGCCCGCCGCCAGTGGGCGCTCCTCGACGTCGAAGATTCGGCGGGAATGGATCCGCACCACGCCGGGGGAGACTTCGACCGGCGGCGGGGTCGTGGTATCGATGATCTCCAGTTCGCGTTCGCCCTTCGGGTCGAAAAACACGCAGCGGAGACCGTCCTTGCGGCTGCAGGCGGCTTCGGCGGGATAGCCCGGATCCAACCGCATGTCCACAGTCTTTGCCTGCGAGTCGAGCGCAACAACGGTGCCCTGGACGAAGGGCAGCGGCTCGACGTCCAGGAACAGGTTCTTCACCGTGACGTTCCGGCAGGACTGCAACCGCACCATCCCGCGCGTGAACACGAACTCGGCCCCCTGGCCATCGATCGTGACCCCGTCCAGATCGCTGAAGTCGAGATTGCCCTCGAAACGGTACACGCGGGGCGAAAGCGTGACCCGCTTCTCCGCGACGTCCAAAGCCCGCTGCAGGGCACTGCGCAGTTCATCCGCTGCCTCGACCTGCGCGGTTATCGTCTCCCTTGAGTATGCCGGTCCCGGTTGCTGAGCAGATGCGTCGGGACGGGTGACAGCGACGGCGATCATGGTAATCCCTCCAATGAGTGACAGTCGGTGTTCCGGCAAATGCATGGCGTGATCGCTCTCTATTGATGGAGGTCGGCGACGTTGACCACGGAAATCGGCTGGGGTGGCTCTTTGGTATAGACGTCACGGATGCCAACTCCGGAAATGGGGTTGTTTCGCAGTGTAACGCCATCCGTATTACGCACGTAGATCCCGTCGCGGGTGACGTCCGAGATGCGGTTGTTCTCGATCACGATGTTGCGGTTGAGCCGGAGGGCACTGGTGTCGGTCTTGATGGTGTGTGCATTGGTCCAAACCGAGATGCCGCGCCCGGAGGTCATGAATGGAATCATGCCGACCTTGTCGATGGTGTTGTTGCGAATCTGGATGTTCTGGGCGTACGGACCCTCGCTGAACAGGTCGGATTGCAGGACGATGCCGTCGTTACCAAGCGCGAAGATCCGATTGTTCTCCACCACGCCGTTGATGGACCGCAGCAGGATCCCGCGGTAGCGGAAGGCGCGGAATACGCAGTCACGGATGGCGAACCCGCGCCCGCAGAGATTGAGATTGATTGCAGCATCGTGCTCGTCCAGGTGGATCGGGGCATCCAACTCGTACTCGTAGAGCAACCCGTAGCCAACGCCGTGCTGGTACGTCTTCGCGCGTTCGGGTCGGCCTGAATTGTCCACCAGAGAGGCTTTCCTGAGCGTCCGGCAGCCCAGGGACTGTCCCGTCTTGCCGGAGAAGAACTCGATGGTGTCGCCCGGTTTCCCGGATTCCTCGAAATACGGCACGAGCTTCACGGTTGCGGAGTCCGCAACGGTTTCGGCTACGGCGGCGAACATGCCGTGGATGTTGATGCCGTCGTCGTGCATACCTTCGAAAAGACAGTTCTCGATCGTCGGTCCCTTGCGCATGTTCTTGCAGTGGAAGCCGTCGGCATTGGTGCTGAGCAGGCGACCGCTGCCCGGGCGGCGCATGACGCGGCAGTTGAGCAGGTGTGTGTTGCCGTCGCCGCCGTGTTCGTGGAACGCCATGCTGCCGGATTGGTAGATGGTGCAGTTCTCGAAGGTGACGTTGACGCTGCCGCGGCAGGTGAACCCCGGTGCCCCGCCAGCCGGGAACACGGCGAGGTCGCCCGCCTCGACCGGAGCCTCTCCGCGGCAGTGCGGCAGCACATAGATCCGCAGGATGTCGGGTTGCCCGGCCACCCATTCGACGCGGTCCGGAAAGAGATCCGGCACGCCGTGTTTCCAGGAGAGTTCAGGGGTGTTGCCGTCGATGATGTTCATCGGCCGCATGCGCAGGGCGTTGGCCACCGGGTCTAGGTCGTACCCGGGATCGACCTCCAGGTCGTACCAGGCCCGGTCCGGAGCCATACCCGCAATTCGCCCTTGAAGGAACGTGACCGGGTCGCAGTCCACCGTCAGGCCTCTCAGGGTGACGTTGCGGCAGTTGTGAATCGCCACCAGCGAGGTCTTCAACCCATTAGTCATGAGCAGTTCGACGCCGGTGGCGTCGATGGTGAGGTCGTGAACGCCATCGAGAAAAAGGTGGGCTTTGCCGGAAGGGTCGGGACCGATGCGATAGACGCCAGGTGGAATGCGCACAAACGTGGCGTCCGAACGGATCGCGGCCTGAATCGTCTCACGCAGAACGTGCTCGGACGTGAAACCCTCCCCTGCAGTTCCCTTGGCCGACCCACCGTGGCCAGTACCGATGCGGCAACCAAGGTTACCGGCCATTGCGAGGGCCATGATCAGAAAATGTGATGACGCCCGCATGTGAGTCACTCCTTCGGGGCGGCCGTCGACAGGCGCACGACCAGTTCGGGGCGAATAACCACTCGCTCGGGCCGGACCGATTCGGCATCGGACCCCAGCGCCTCGGCAATGATGCGCCATGATTCTCGGGCAAGCGGCGCCACCGGCAGTCGCACGGTTGTCAGGGGCGGGGCGAACATCCGGCTGAGAAAGACATCGTCATGGCCCATGACCGAGATATCATCAGGGGCACGGATCCCTTTCTGGCCGAGCACGGAAATAAGGCTCATGGCGAGCGTGTCGTTGGCACAGGCGACGGCCGTGTAGCGTCCTTCGATGACCTTGTCCGCCAGGACGTCGTCAACGCGGACAGGGTTGTCGCCGGCAAGGTTCTCCGGCACATGCCCGGTCAGACGAGTCCAGACCTTGGAAAAGAACAGCGCGCGATTACGGTGCATTTCAACCCTCATGTCCCTGGCCAGCGATGCATTCACATATGCCACCCGTGTGTGCCCAAGGGCCGCGAGATGCTCGGCTTGAAGGCTGACAGCCCTCGTCTCATCGAACGCGATCTCGGGTTGATCCTCCAGGAGCACAGACCCCAGGAACAGGATGACGCCGCCCGAGTCGACGTAGCGCCGCAGCCTTGCCTTCATGGGGGCCAGATTGTAGCCGGCCACCACCATGGCATCGACGCGTTTGGCGAGGAAGGAGTTCAGGATCCGCTTCTCGCGGTCCGCATCGAACTCGCCGCTCGCGAAGAACGTGGCCTTCCCGGCGCGGGACGCCAGGTCGTCAAACACCGTGAAGAACTCGGTGAAGAAGTGGTCCCTCAGCGACTGCACGCACAGCCCGATCGTGTTCGTCCTGCCGGTGACCAGCGACCGCGCCAGGTCGTTCCGGACGTAGCCGACCTTTTTCGCAGCGGCCAGTATCTGCTTGCGCTTGGCTGCCGACACCCCGATCGTGCTGGGCTTGCCGGGGTTCAGGACCGCGTAGGCTGCCGCACGTGAGACGCCGGCGTCTGCCGCAATCTGTTCCACCACCGACGGTTTCCTGGTTATTGCCATACACCAGTCCTCTTCTGACACGTTTCCTTCGCTGCCTTCTCGGCACGCCTATGATCGGCGTATCCTCCGCGCATGTGCAGGGCTGCCAGATCCCGGCACGCTCCGCCCCGCCGTTTATGCGTATCCTCCGCGCATGTGCAGGGCTGCCGCCCGGGTGAGGTCTCCCGGACCGACAGAACTCATCATCATCGAGAAAATCGGGCAAACATAGAACGGTCTATCTTTAGGAAAATATAGAACGGTCTATTCTCGTCGGCAAGGCGCGGGTAGTGACAGGAAAGGGCGAATAGGCGAACCCGCAGGCGTTCGCAGGGACGACTCCTTGAGCACAAGGGCGGCCCCGGGGCTTTCACGAGCGGCACACCGTCTTTGTTGTCGCGTACCGATGGGGTTGCTGGTTTGGAAGCGGGGGCCCCGGATGGGGTTTCTGGACCCCTCAATTCGCCGCCGGTTTCTCCGAATCGGCAGAGGCGAGTGAGGAAACTGGAATCACGGCCAGCTCTGCCGACGGCCTGTTCTTGTCGGCATAGCCCACGTAGAGCTTGCCGTCCTGCTCGACGGCATAGGGGTAGCTGAGACTGGCCTTCGGGTTCGAGGCCCCACGGCCTTCGGGGCAGACCGCATGCCGAATGGCGAAAACCCGGCTGAAAGTCGTCTCGCCGGGACGAGTGAGGGCGATCGTGACGATGTCCCGCCGGCCGCCGACATCGGCGGTGGTGGCACCGACCAGGTAGTGTTCGCCGGTGCTGAGCGTTCCCGTATACGGCTTGCTGGTGTTCATGGCCAGATTGGTCGGCATGCTCTCCGTCCAGGTCCGGCCGCAATCCTCACTCACCGCCAGCAGCGCCCGGGCCTCGCCACCCCAGCGCGACACGTTGGTGATCCGGTCGCCCGCCAGGAAGACCGTCGACTCGCCCCAGACGCTCTCGACGCCTGCTTGCGGGGTGATCACCACCAGGTCCCAGCGGGTGAAGTCGTCGCCATGGCTGATCGCCACGGCCGGGTAGTTGCCCTTGAACGGATAGCCCTTGTCGACGCGCGCGCCGCTCATGATCCAGTTGCCATCGGCCATCTTCAGGGGTTCCTGCATCGGCCAGAAGCCGTCACCGACCACCACTCCCTTGGCTTCCCAGCGCCCGGTCTCATCGTCCAGCAGATAGGCCCGCGTGTGGGTCCGCTGGAAGCTGTCGTAAAAGGCGCCTTGGAAGGCCCACAGCCGGCCGGCGTGCGGGAGGAAGACGCCGTGGCTGACGCCGAGGTTTCCTTCGCCGGCGTCCATGACGACCACCTCGCCCCAGGTCCGTCCGTCGTCATCACTGACGCGGCAGTGGGCTTCTTCGGTGGCGGTGTTTTCGTGCGGGCTGGGGTTGGCGCCGTACGATGCGTAGAGCCGGCCCCGGTGCCAGGCCAGGGCGACCCCGAGCAACCAATGGCCGCCATCGACCTCGGGCTGGTGCGGCTTGATGGTACTGAACCGGACGCCCTCGATCAGCGGGATCTCCGCGCTCTTGGGCAGGTCGCCGCCAGACCAGAGCAGGTAGGGGGCGGGCAGTTTGGGGACATCGTGCGGAGTCGTCTCGCGATCAGCCATGGTTCGTATCTCCTCGGGCTTGAGTACACTATCGAACAACTGAATTTCGTCCACCGCACCCCGCAGCATCTGCATCAGGCGGCCATTGTTGTTTACGCCGCCGATGGTGACCGGCGCAGCAGTATCGGGGACAGAAGGTCCGAGCATGCCTTCGCCCTCGAGCTTGCCGTCCACATACAATCGGCCGTGACCCGCGTCGATGGTCACGGCCAAGTGATACCACTTCCCGGGCGTCGGCACGGTCTTGGAGCCGACGGTCTTCCAGCCTTCGTGCTGAAGGTAGAAGCGGACGTGGTTGTCGTGGTCGACCATCAAGCCCCATTCGCGCTGATTCGCCGCATAGACGTTCTTGGCCACGATCATCTGTTGCCCGCGGTTCAAGGCGTAGACGTTGACCCAGGCGGTCACGCTGAAGGTGGCATCGGTGAAGCTCAACTCCGTGGCGTCCGGCGTACTCACGTAATCCCTGACGCCGTCGAATCTGAGTGACTTGTCCTCGACGCCAGGCGCCGGGACCGGTTTGCCGTGGATGGCGCCGGCGGGCTCCCAGGGCGCACTGTCTCCGATCGTCTCGAATGACCAACGTGCCACTGGCTGTAAAGCGTGGGCAGACGCCACTGATATCACGATCGCAGCGGCGATGGCTCGGCGGACTGTGTGCGTCACGATAGACCTCCTTCTGGGCTGCTCGTGTCCTGCCCCTCCAGGGCTTCCGTGACTTCAGTCTCCGTGCCGTTCCGGCCCCACCAGGACGCCAGGGCTGAACTGGTGATGGCGCTCCAGGGCCCGAACATGGCCGAGCCCATGGCCGCTTTGGCACTGTTCAGGACATTGAACGCCAGCCCGGTGGCCATGCCCCCGTTCTGGATTCCTACTTCGAGTGCCACCGTGCGGCAGTCGCAGGCATTCAGCCCGGCGAGCCGGGCGCCCTGGTACCCCAGCAGGTACCCAATCGCATTGTGGCAGGCGGCGGCCGCGAACAGCGCAAGGCCGACATCGAGCAGACCGTCGCGCGACAGGGCGATGGTGACGGCGATGACGACGCAGATCGACAGCATGGCCAGGAACGGCAGGACCTTGACCAACTGCCTCGCCAGCTTCGGCAGGTACCGATGGATCAGGATACCCAGCACAAGCGGGAGAATGATCATCTTCAGGATCGACCACATCATGGGGAGCGCCGCGATCGGCACGTACGTCCCGGCCAGGAGCTTCATCGCCAGAGGCGTCGCCAAAGGGGAGAGCATCGTCGAGCAGGCGGTCATCGTTACGGACAGCGGGACGTTGGCCTTGGCCAGGTAGGCGATCACGTTCGAGGCTACCCCGCCGGGGCAGGAGCCGATCAGGATCAGCCCGGCCGCCACTTCCGCTTCCAACCCGAACGCACGGGCGCAGAGGAAACCCACCACCGGCATGACCGTGTACTGCAGCCCGAACCCGACAAACACGGCTTTGGGCATCCTCAGCACCCGCCTGAAGTCGTCGAAGCTCAGCGTCATGCCCATGCCGAACAGAATCAGCTGCACCAAGGGCACGATGGTACGCTTCAGCTCGAATCCGCCCCACGAAATAAACAGGGGCGGGAACGTCAGGGCCGCCGCACCGAAGGCGAACACGGAGAAGGTGAAACCGAGCCCGTGCAGCAGCTTCACTTTGCCCCAGCGGGCATAGGCCGCTACGGAAGCGAACAGAACCGTCAGAGCAGTGCCGAGAATGGGGTTCACAGGATACCTCAGAACGTCATCTTGCCGACGGCGCTTTCGACCAGTGTGTTGACCTCGTCGGTGAGCGGCAGCATGGGCGCGCGGACCCCGCCGACGTGGTGACCGCGCAGCTCCAAGCCGCGCTTGATCACGGCGATCCAGTCCGGGCGTTCGCCGTGCCGACCGACGGTTACCAGGTCCATGAACGGCATGATCTCGTACCAGACCTTGCGGGCCGCCGCAAAGTCGCCGTCGTCGATGCACAGATGGATAATCTTCGACCAGCGCGCCGGGTCGAAATTGGAGGCGCCGGACACCCAGCCCGTGGCCCCGAACGCAAACGCGCCCATGGCGTTGTTGTCGTGGCCGTAGAACAGTTTGAGCTTGTCACCGAGGGTCATCTTCAGCCGGCCGAGCATGTAGGGATCGCTGTTGGCGTCTTTGATGTACTGGATGATGCCGTCCTCGGTCATCCGGGTGAGCACGTCCAGCGTCAGATCGATCCCGGTGACGGGCGGATTGTTGTAGATCATGATCGGGATCGAAACGGCGTCACGCACGGCTTTGAAGTGGGCATAGATCTCGCGCATGGTGTGCACCTGGTACCACGGCGAGATGATCAGCAGTCCGTCATAGCCCATGTCTTCGGCGAATCTGCAGCGCTCGATGGTGGCCGGGGTCGACATGTCTGCGGCCCCCGCAATCATGGGCACGCGCCCGGCGTTCTGCTCCTTGCTGATCTGGAGAACCCGTTCCCATTCCCCCCGCGTCAGGTTCATGAACTCTCCCGTGCTGCTGCCGGCACAGAAGCCGTCGATCCCGTTGTCAACGACGAAATCAACGTGGTTTCTGAGTTCCGTTTCGTTCACTCGCCCCTGTTCGTCGAACGGGGTGATCAATGGGGGGAAAAGTCCTCTGAACTCGGCCATGGCTGTGCTTCCTTTCGCGTACTGGTGCGTTTTTCCGGTGCCTTTGGAGCGTGATCCGTAGGCGCACACGGATCGTGTCATGGGAATACTCTTGTGGAGTTCACGCGGTCCTACAATGCCCCAGTACGGGAACTTGATGGAGAATGATCAATGCGCCATAGTGGCGTGTTTGATTTCGCATATTGCTAGTGAGTGAACGCCGCTCAGCTCACACCTGGCGGTTCACGATATGGAGGCTGGGGCATGCGGTTGTCTCGAGACGACAGGAAAGGCATCGAACGCCTGCAGGCACTGCGGACACACATCGAGGTATTCGCGGCCCACCAGGCGGCGCTGGCGGCGTCGGAAGGGGCAACCGTCGAACCGCTGCGGCAAGCGTACGGTGAGGTGCGGCGTGCGGTTCAGCGCGGCGACGGTCGGGAACTCGCCGACGCCGATGAAGCCCTGCACGTCGCGATGGTCGACCTGGCGGCAATCCCCACCTTGCGCGAGGTGTGGTACACCACGTGGCGCGCGCTCCGTTCCTTCCATGACGCCAGCCTGCGGGAACACTGGCCGGACCTGCGCAGTCTGCAGGAAGAGCACGAGTACCTGGTGGATGCAGTCTGCTCGGGCGATCCCGGCGCGGCCGAGGACGCGGCGCGCAACCATCTCGAAGCGGTTCGTTACCGCATGGCGGAGCAGGAGCCGGCAACCGGTTCTCCCCCGGATCCGCTGCAACGGGTCACCGCTTTTCTCGCCTTCCACTTGCATCGCCCATTGCGTCTGACCGAGGTGGCCCGCTCCGTCGCCTTCATCAGTCCGGGGCATCTCTCCCGTCTGCTGCGAGAGCGCTATGGGGTCGGCTTTCAGCAGTACATTCAGGGCGAGCGTCTCGAGCGCGCCGCTCGTTTGCTACGCACCAGTCGGTTGCCGATCCGGGATGTCGCGGCCCGTGTCGGCTATGCGGATCTGTCGCGCTTCGCACAGCACTTCCGACGTCGCTTCGGCACGACTCCGCTGCGATACCGCGGACGGCGCGCGGAAGAGGAGAAAGAAACGTAGGTCAACCGGCTCGCAGCAGTGGCAAGTCATGCGCCGGCTTTGGGTCAGAAGATAGCGCATTCGAGAAATTCCCGGAACTGAGCCAACTGCTCGGCCTCGTCCTCAACCCGTGTCAATGGACGCAGACGTCGTTCGGTAAGGACTGCCTTCTGCTCAGGTGTGTCGTGGGCCGCGATGAAGTCCAGGACGGCTTCGGGAAGCTTGAGAACGCTCAGGATCTGGAACAGCCGGATCCGGGAGATGCCAAGGTCCTGGGCAAGCTGTGCCTTGGTCAGCTCGGGGTTGCGTGCGAGCGTGTCCGTGTACCGGAGAGCTTCGGTCACGATGTCCGGTCGCGACGCGAGATCCTGCTCCCGCCGTGCTGCCCTCGTGGCGTCACGGAACTGCCGTTGCGTGACCGTGCGGAGCTTTTGGAGACCGGGGGGCTGAGGGCCGAATTGGACGGTCTGGTAGCGTCCCTCAAGTTGCAGGAAATAGGGCAGTGAAAAGCGCCAGAATCGGGGTCTCGAGTCATAAGTCGTTGGTAACTCGACGCGCAGGTTGTTGCATCTGGGGAGCCATTTCGAACACTTACGCGCACCACTTGCCTGGTGCGCGTTTTGTTTGTGCGCTCCAGGGCTTTCTGCTGTAACCCGTTGAGACTCTCGCCACGGTCTCCTCTCACGGGCTCATGTGGTTAACACTTCCTCCATTCTTCTTCGGGGTCTGGTGCACCCCGTGACTCCCTTCACTGTCAGTTCCGGCCCCGACCACCACCGTTCACCGTCGTCGCTGGATTGTTCTCTTGCTTCTGTCCAGAATAGCGGCAGAACTGCCGGCATCGTTTCAGTCGCCGCGAGGATGGACCGGAACGCCCCCATGTTGGGGCGCCAATACAGAGCAGGCAGATAATGGACGCATTCTGTCCGGCCTCCTGACGCGCGGTGGCGCGACTTGCTGATGACGCCAGGCGTTGCGGAGCCCTTTGCCTGGATTCTGTTGACATCGCATATGCCATCGTATATGGTATTACCATGCTCGAGATGGCACAGGTTGTTTTGGACACAAACGTCTTGGTTTCGGCCTTGCGGTCGCGGCGCGGCGCATCGTTCAAGCTTGTCGATGGCCTTGGTTGCGAGCGGTACGTGCCCTGCCTGTCTACGGCCGTGGTGTTGGAATACGAGGATGTCCTCCTCAGGCAAGCCGCCACAATGGGGTATACACCTGAGGACATTGGTGACTTCATCGACTTCGTGGTTGGTGTCTCCCGGTGTGTGCCGATCCATTTCCGTTGGCGGCCCTTCCTGCCGGACGCCGGCGACGAATGCTTTCTGGAATTGGCGGTCGCGGCCAGGGCTGATGCCATCGTGACGTACAACAAGAGACACTTCCCCGGCGTGTTGGAGACGTTCGGGGTCAAGGTACTGGATGCTCGGGAGTTCCTGCAAAACATAGGAGTGTTGCCATGAGTACGATCAGCGTCAGGATGCCCAATTCACTCCACAACAGGCTACGTGAACTGTCGAAGCAGGAACACGCATCGATTAACCAACTCGTTACACTGGCCGTGGCCGAGAAGCTCTCTGCATTGGAGACGATGGATTACCTGAAGGAGCGTGCCGCGAGGACAAGCCGTGAGAAGTTCGACAAGGTCATGGCCAAAGTGCCCGACGTCGAGCCGCCGGAGTACGATCGCCTGCCTGACGATTCGTGTTGACCTCCTGTGGTGCCTGGGGATGCCGAGCGAGCAGGAAGCGTTCGGCGTAGGCGTTCAGGTCTGGCGATCGTGCCGGGAGCTTGATCGGCTTGATGCCGACGGACGACATGATTCGGTCGAGCGAGGCGGTGTACTTACCGTCCCGATCGTGGATCAGGTACTTGGCTTCCAACAACGGGCCGTCGAAGCTGTCCGTGACGTTCCGGGCGACCTGTTGCATCCAGTCTTCGTGCGGGTGCTCGGTGGTGCCGCCGAGCACAAGCAGTTCGTACGCCGCCCTTTCATACTCGGGCCAGTGGTCGCGGAACCTGTCCGCCGGGGCCGTCAGCGAGTGAACACCTTCCACGGCCACGCCGCGAGCGTGAAGTGCCGCGGTGAACGCACGTCCGCGTACAGCCGACGCCCACACTCCCTTCTGCCCAAAGAACGCGAACGTGCGGAATCCGCACGCCAGCAGATGCTCGGCCGCCTGCTGCCCGATCGCCTCGTTGTCCACCAGCACACGGGGCACGGTGACCGGCATCTCCACCGGCGTCAGATCCACGCACGGCATGTCCAGGCCGACGATGAGCTTGGCCAGGCGTTGGTCGTAGCTGACGATCGCGCCGTCGCCCTGCCAGCCGCTCAGTACCTGCGGCGTGAACAGCATCTGCGTGGACAGGTGCCAGTCATGTTCCGCAGCGTAACGCGCGATGCCGCTCACGATCCGGTAATCCCCCCATCCCAGAGCAATCAGAACGCTGCGCATCGTGTTCCTTTCTGCAGGCATCGAGGCAACTTGGCGCCTCGCTCTGAAGAAGATCGGAGTCGCCGAGACGAAGGACCCGCGCTAGGGTATCTTCGCTCTGTGTCAATGTGGAGTCCAGCACGAGGACTGACCAAAAAGGAAGCCCATGGCGTTAAGATCCCGGCACATCGGATTCCTGGCGGGCGCCTGTGTCGTCCTGATCGCAGCGCGTGCGAACGGCGCGGAGGACACGGAGCGCCGGTCCGTCCTGGTTCCGGCTGAAGCCCGCGTGACGGCCCGCGGCAAAGTGCTCGATAACGGCGCGTTCACGCTGTGGACGCGGGGCGTCATCGGCGACTACATCATCGTGCCGAAGGACGGGAAGGTGACGGCAATGGTCAGCGCAGCGGCGCTTGCGGTTGACGGTGTGGGCGCCAGGGCGGCAGTGGCACTGACGCCCGTCGGCGGTGCGCCGCGCGAGATCGGCGTGCTGGAGATGGCGTCGGACCGGTTCTCCTACAACGGCCCGTGCGATTTCCGCGAGTACACCGTCAGTGCCGACGTGCCGAAAGGGTACTACACCGTGACGCTGACGCACCGGAACCGAGACGTCGGCGTGAAGAAATGGCGGCACCTGTTCGTGAAGCAGGTGCGGTTCAGTGGCGCGCACATTGCGCGGCTGAGCCCGTCGGCTTATGCGTTCTTCGGCGACGGCGCGCACAGGGCAGGGGCAGGCGTGGGGAACCCGCGTGAGATTGTGGCCGGCAGCCTGCGCGTCCGTCTCGACCCGGAGTCTGCGACGTGGTCCGTCACGCACGTGCCGAGCGGCAGCGGCGCGGCAGAGGTCGGTCCGGTCTTTCGGCTCGACGGACTGAGCGTTGACCTGGCAGCTTACGAGGCAAGTGTCCAGCAAGAACGGGTCGAGGACGCGCGCTTCGGCGATGCCACGCGGGTCACCATGCAGTTCCGCAAGCCCGGCGCGCTCGACATCACCTACGTGCTCCTGTTCGGCCATGCGCAGCCCGAGGTGATCGCGCGGCTGGACTTCACGAACCGGACCGGCCGCGAACTCCGTGTCGCCTCCACGGGCGCGATGGCGGCGCAGACCGTCACGGTCGGCGGCAGCGCGCGGTCGTGGACCGTCATCGGCGACGGCAAGGAGTACAACCAGCCGTATCGCATTGTGGATGCAGCAGATGTCGATGAGTTCGGGTGCTGGTGGTACGCCGCGCTGAAGAACCGGGACACGAAGCGTTCGCTGCTGTTCGGGAGCCTGCAGAACACCAAAGGCCTGGGGCGGTTCGTCGTCGTGCCGAACGATGCCAGTTCGGTCAAAGTGGCGGCCTACCACGACTACGAAGGCATCATCATGCCGCCCGACGCGTCCATCACCGGCGAGATGGTGCTGCTCCAGTTCGGGCGAAGGGGCACCGACAGCCTGGAGCGGTTCGGCGACCTGATCGCTGCCGTCCACGACATCCACCTGCGCCGGGATTTCCCGCTGGATCCCTACGAGCCCGTCAAGCTGTGCCTGTTCAATGGCTGGGGCGGGTACGGTGCGAGCGTGGTGTCACGTTTCCCTTACAAGAACGGGCGTGACCCGATGAAGCGGAAGCACGCCTACTTGGACCGCGACTGGACCAAGGCCAATCGGCAGGTCTTCTACAGGCTGGGGCTGCCGCAGTTCGGGTACGGTCATCCCGACGGCTGGCGCCGGACCGCGTGGCTGAAGGAGCGGCCGCTGGTCCGCCGCTACGGGCAAGTGGACGAATTCGCCGGCAAGGGCGCGCTCGTGGAGGGGCATGCCGACTGGTACATCGACGGCTGCATCGACTTCTCGCATCCCGACGTGATCGAGTACGAGAGGCAGCGGATCGAGGTGGCCATTGCCGCCGCTCTCGAGAAAAGGCCCGGCGCGGTGGTCGTCTACAATTGGGATTTCGTGAACAAGTGGCGCACGCTTCCCGGCCAGCACGATCCGTTCATGACCGGGGCGGAGGCCTATCGGGGAGCCATGACGCTCTGGCGGGATCTGGCCGCCGCGACCCCGGGGGGGTGGTGCGCCGACCTCTACATGAATCTCCCGGGGATCAACTACGGTCTGGTGCGGACCATGCGTGTCGGCGAAGACAGCGATCGCGGCTACTACGGCGACAACGTCTTCACCCAGCGCTGCACGTTCACCGAGGGCCTGGTCCGTCAGCTGAGCGGCCGCTACTTCTACAACGGTCGCGTGTTCTGGATCAACCCCGACTCCTACCACGTGTACGTCGGCGGGCTATACAGCTACGAGCAGGCGAAGGTGCATGCCTCGTTCTGCGCTGTCGCCGGCAACAAGGTCGCCCTGGCCGAGCCGTTCGTCGAGTACGATGAACCGTTCCCCCAAGACCGCCTTGAGATCGCGCGCCGCGTCGCCCCGGCGCTGGGCGAGACGGCCCGGGCCGTGGACGTGTTCGAGCACTGTCCGGCGCGGCTGTGGGATATTCCCGTGGAGCGTGAGTTCGGCGCGTGGCACATCGTCGGCCTGTTCAACACGGACCATGACCGCAGCGGCAAGCCGTTTACCTACGAGGTGCGCTTCGAAGATCTGGAGCTCGACCGGCACGCGGAGTACCTGGTCTACGAATTCTGGACGAAGACGTTCCTCGGCGTCAGGAGGCGCGCATTCACACGTACGCTCCAGGCGCCCGACTGCGAGGTCTACTCAGTGGTGCCGAAGCGGGGCCACCCCGTGCTGATTTCCACCAGCCGTCACGTTCGGCACATGGCCTACGACATCCTCGCCCTCGGCTGGGACGCCGCCACCCGCACTCTGAGCGGTACATCGAAGGTCGTCAAAGCTGATCCGTACCAGCTGCGCGTGTTCGTCCCGGACGACTTCACCCCCGTCTCGGCCGAGGCCGGTGGGATCCCCGTGACGCTGCAGACACAGGACGGCCTCTTGACTGTTGACATGGCCCCGCCGGGAAGTGCGGACGTCCGCTGGCAGATCCGGTTCGAGTGAGCGGAGCGGGATGGATGTCGCCGTCGTCAAGCCTGTGGCTCGCCGACCGCGCCATCGGTGAGCGCCGCGATTGGCTCCCCAGGCCCTGGGTGCAGCACATAGAAGAAGGAGACTCCGACGTGAGCGAGACTCGCCCCGCCGCCTGCCTACCGGGCATGAGAGCGCTGTCGGTCGCCGTCATGGTGACTGTGGCTGCGCACTCGCTTGACGCCGGACCGAAACCAGTCCCCAGGGTTGGTTATTGAATCACTGCGAGGCCTTTGCTCTCGACCAGGGCCGGTCTAGGGGAAACTGCTTGGAATACTGCTGCAGTAACTCGATTTCCTTGGCATCGTACGGTTTGCCATCGGCGTGGAAGACGTCGTGCTGCCACTGCTCGGGCATGGGGTCGCCCTCCTTCGAGCCGTACGGCATGTAGGTCTGTGTCCGACCGGCCACCAGCCCCCAGTGATAGCCGCCGATCTGATCGTGAGCGAAGATGGGCAGAATTGTCTCGAACGTGTTGCCCGATTGGCGGAGGAGCCATTCGGTGCAAAGAACCGGGCGGTTGAATTGGCGGCAGGTCCGACTCTTCTGCACGATGCCGTCGGGTTTGTCGTAGCCGTGAAAGGAGACGACATCAGACATCTTCATGAGGGCCTTCGACATTCGGCCTTCGAAGTCAGTCCAAGCTCCGATGGTCAGTGGCTGCGTGGCCTTCGATTCGCGAGCCCAACGGAATGCCGCCGTCGCAAGCGCGAGGCTTCCTTCGCCCATAGCTGAGTTCCCGGGCTCGTTATACAAGTCCCAAATCAATACGCGGCGGTCGTTGGCGAATCGGCCCACGAGGTCTTTGACGTATCGTTCCAGATCGGGCCACGTCGAGCGATCGGCAACGCGTTTCAAGCCCGGGCTGGAGACCCATCCACTGTTGTGTACACCTGGCACCGGCTCATCCTGTTTTCCCAGGTAGGGTTCGCGACCGGCGAAGTTACAGTCGCAAAACGGAATCAGCATGACGCGCATGCCGTGCTTGTCCGCGATAGTCAGGAATTGGTCCATCCGCCGCTTGAGACCCTGGGGATCGTCCTTCCAAACGAGATACTGGACGAACACCCGCAAGCTGTTGTAGCCCGCTTTCTCCGCCCAGCCAAGTTCCTCATCGATGGTCTTCGGATCGAAGGTCTCCTTCTGCCACATTTCGGTCATATTGACGGCCGTGCGGGGCAGGTAGTTGCAGCCGACGATGGGGCCTACCTTGGCACACCACTCCCATACCTTCTCCTCGGGCCAACGCGCGTCGTATTGTCTCTGCGACTCTTCCTGGCTCACGGTTTTGGCAGGCGCGGTGAGTTGTCGCGTGGGGTCGAGGATGAGCCCCAGATCGATATACTGCCCGCCCCCAGTCTGGGTCACGTGTACGGCGATGAGATTCTTGCCGCGTTTCAACGTGGCCTTGAGTTCCTCACTCACATCGAACGCGGTCCGCTCGGTATTGAAGCCGATGGCCGAGAAGACGGCGGCACCATTGATGTAGACCTCGACGTCTTCATCGTGCCGAACAATCAGGCCGGCCGAGGTGAACTCGAGCAGGCCGGGCACGTCGATCGTCTTGCGGAGCCAGATCGCGGACGTCTTCCACGCGGTGCCGACCGTGGCAGGCGGCGTCACGTGGTCGGTGACGCCGAAACCTGCCCGACCTGAATCCCAGGTCGAGTCATCAAAACTCAACTCATTCCAGCCCTTAGCCGGCTTGTCGGTCGTGTATCGCCAGGTAACCGACTGCCGATCGGCAGTGTCAATCAGTACTTGTTCCGCCAGGGCAGGTTCCGGTTGGGATACTGCAAACCAGAAGCCGATGAATACTACCGGTACGGGTACGCGGCTAGCGGTGGTCGACATTATAACGGCTTTCCTTTGAAACGAACGATATTCCAGTTCTATTCGAGATGTCCCAGTTGACCTCCACCCGACTACGCTGCCGGGCGTTTGAATGAACATCGTACTCGCCTGGCCACTCTTGCCCAAGGATCTGTTCCCGGCCCAACCCAGAAATGGCTCCTCACAGGGGGGTCTGGGGCCTCGATGACTGGGTCGATGGCGTTCTTCAGCAGGTATGCCCGCACTGATAGCGCCGCACCACATTCGTTGGACAGTTTGTCGGTCGATGCGCACAGTCATATCGGCGAAGCCCTCGGCATCATTGCGGCGAAGCGGCGTATCCGGTTGAGAATCGTCCGGTATAGCCGACGCAGGACCGCGACCTCCGCCAGTTGGGACGTGATGTACCGCGCATGGCGAACCACCTTCGCGCCGATCTGGCCCAGCTTGACCCGGAGCGCCGTCAGCGTCCAGTGCCTCACGCTCCGCGGCAACGCCAGGCGACGCATACATTTCGTGGCGGGCGATGAAACCGACGCGGATCTCACCGCACTCCAGCCCGCGCCGCGACGTGGGCACGATCACCTGGAATGACATGGGGGCTTGGTGTACCGACCGACAGCCTCCAACCTCGCGATGTAATCTGCAGCCGACATGATTCGTGGTCTCTGCCTGCAAGAAGTAACGGTCTCCGCCTCTTTCGGCTTGTGGAAGCTCACCCAAAGCGGTGAGCCATCACGCGCACACTATAACGTAAACCGTTATGTTCCGCTATCGGGACCTAAGGACGCCAGTGAAGGACGCCCCTGGCGAGGCGACAGCGCCCGCACGAGGTGTCGGAATTCCTCAAGCTGGCGAGTGTGATCTCGAACTGCGGTGAGCGAGCGAAGGCGACGTTCGGTGAGGACGGCCCGGGATTCCGGCGTGTCATGTGCGAGGATGAACCTGAGGATCGCCGGTGAGAGCTTCAGGATATTGAGGGCTTGGTAAACGCGAATGCGCGAAACCCCGAGTTCCCGGGCCAGTTGGGCTTTCGTCAGTTCGGGGTTACGGGCGAGAATGTCGGCGTAGTGCAGCGCTTGCTGAACGACGTTCGGCTTGCCGTCGAGTTCCTCCTCCCTCCTGGCGAAGCGCAGCGCATCGCGGAGTCGGCGCTGAGAAACCGTCCGGAGGTCTTCGAGCCCCGGCGGATGCTCGCCGAAGTGGATCCCCTGGTATCGTCCCTCCAGCTGCACATAGTAGGGCATAGAGAAGCGCCAGAATCGGGGTCGAAAGTCATAAGTCGTTGGTACATCGACGCGCAAACTGTTCCATCTGGGGAGCCAATTCAGGCACAATGCGCACCCCCATGGGTGCGCCTTTTTTTTGTGCCTGATTGGCATAGGCGACTGGATGAGAGCCAGGTGGTTCGAGCGCCGAACGCAGTGAGGTACGGGCTGACCGACCAACGGGAGTGTCAGCAGTGCAGCGAAGCGTAACGTCAATCCAGGCGCCGGAGCTAGCTAACACTCCCGGCAGAACAGACGGCCTTCGTTTGCTCTGCCGTTTTCTTTATCGGACAGGCTACAACGCGTACAGGTTCGCGTTCTTGTTTGTCCCCTGGCAGGCGGCGGACAAGAACCAGGATGCTAGAGTTCTATCATGAACAGGTCGTGTCGGCCCTTTTCGGTATAATCGTCCATGTTGCTGCGGAAGAAGAGGCGGTCTCCCGCGTGGTTGATCCACGCCTCCGGCTGGTCGCTGAACGTGTGCGAAGAACTGTCGTGCGTGCGGCACCTATGATGAGCCAGCCTGCGAATCGCGTCTGCTCCTTCGTCCAGCGGCACCCCGACGATTTCCCCGAAGTAACGGTGCCACTTATCACCAGGGTCGAGTCCATAGGATTCAATAGCCAGATAGACGTGCTGCCTGTTCGAGCCGCCCACTGCCGAGATCATCGGACTGAACCAGCGGTCCGAGTGAAGAACTTCGAATATCTCCCCATCCGAGAAACGTACGGCCACGAGGCTGCCACCGTCCACTCCATGTTTTTTCCACAGGTCTTTGCCCTGGCGACTGCCGGAAATGCGAGAGACCACGCACTCCTGCGAACCGTTCAGATAGGCAATGTCCATGTGCGGGCTATTGGGCAGGAGTTGACGCTCATCTGTCCAGTCCCGGTTCCACAGGACAACCCCCCTTTTCCTTAAGCAGCCCACAATGTACTGACCGCTGGCGCTCATCGTGCAGTAATCCACATCGTATCCTGTCATGTCCTTTTCAGGTCCGCGTTCGTGGGTACGCAGATTGTATGCAAACATGCGGCCATCGTGTTCCAGCAGTAGCCACTCTCCTTTGTCATCGAAGTCATTCCCGTCGCCGCCGCAAAGCCTGCCCTTCTGGTTCCCCAGTTTCTCATTGAACTCCTTGATGACCCTGCTTACCTCGGTCACCACGTTGTACCCCATGAGCCTATGGCCGTCAGGAAAGACGATCATCTCCGGCTCATAGGACCAGCGCACCGTAGAGAAATCAGGGATGGCAAGGGGAAGATCCTTCACGAACGCTCCGGTTTGGCCATCGAGCAATCTCAGTTTCGGGATGGTCCTCCCGACCCAGACAATGAAAAAGCGGTCGTCTGAGCTGAACATCGCACGCTCGCCGTTGAACCCCCGGACGCTCTGATCGTCGGTGATTCGCCTGATCCTGGTGCCAAACACAGGATCCGTGAACCAACCGCCAGCCGCAGGCAACTGAAAGTCCTCGTAGTTGGGGGGGCTGAGTACTTCCGTTGAGAAGGCGGTTCCCCTGACGACCCGCAGGAACCACTCCACGGGCACGGTGTCGCCACCTGCCCGGAGTTCGGTGCGAATGCGATGGCCACCTTCTGTCGGATTCGTCCATCGAATCTGGCCCGTCTTCGCATCGGTCTCCACTCCTTCCGGTCCCGCTTTGACCTGCCATGTCCCTTCGGGCAAGCCTTTAGGTTCCTGCGACGCCCAGGCCTTACCGGCAATCACAGCATCGGACAGATGGAAGACGGGGCGCGGCGCAGCCGCCGGGCTTCGGGTGTTGCCCTTGCTGACGGGATGACCGTCCGCCGCAAACGCCTCAACCGCGCCGACACAAGTGTAGACAACCGTGCAGAAAGCGACGGCTCTTGATATTCTCACCGGGCACTCCGAAAGCTCTTAGATCTGCCTAGAACACGCACAAACTCACCGTTGGAAACGAGGCGACCACGGACGCGGATGCTATTCGGGGCAAGGCCACGCACAGGTGTAGACTGAGTGTGTTCGCCCTCGTATGGTCTCATGTGCCGGACCTCTCTGCCGGGGCCGCCGACCTTCTGCAGGGCTGCGTCTTCGGGCAGCAGGTTAGTCACCGAACCCTCGGCTTCTTCTCTCTACACGTTGCCTTTCTTTACGGCCACAACCCACTCGATTGAGATCGTGTTCTTCTCGGTTTTGGCGTCGTTGCGAAATGCCGGGCCTTCGAATCTTATCCGCGCCCAAATGTCGTACTCCCCGGCCGGGTTGAGGGGATCGCGGGCGTCGCCCAGCTCGATGCCGAGGTTGACGGCGTACATCCAGATGAAGTTGTTCTCGGTAATCTGGTACGTGCCCAACTTGTACCAGTGATAGCCTGTACCGGGTACGATGTCGGCGAGCTTCAGATACTTTATCGCCGACTCTTTGCCGGTATGCTTCTTGGCATGATCGTGCATGTCCCACTTGAGCGCGTTGCCGGCGAGCTCAGCGATGGCCCGGTCCGACAATTCCGCTCGACACGCAATTCCATTTTGCGTGCGCTTATCTTCCACGACTTCCGCCTTCTCGCCATCCCTGTTATAGATCCCAAACGTATCGGCCGCATAGGCCGTATAGTCCTCCCACGGCAGATGCTCGAATTTGGCCGGCGGAGTGATGGCGGTGAGGCTCTGTTTGAGATACTTGTCGATCTTCGTGAAGAACTTGGCTTTCCGCGCCGCCACCTTCTTTGTTCGATACGCGGACGCGGATAGAGCTTCGGGATCAACGCGAAGCTGCCACTGTGCTTCAACGGTATCTCTGAGGCGCGCGGCAATCTCCTCCCGATTCAGCGGCAAATCTTCCTCCTTCTTCCCGTCGGCCTGCCACTTGCCCCAGATTCTCGAAAAAAGGGCCAACGTAGCCTTGTCAATGGCCATCCTCGCGTGCCGCACTCTGCGCAACAGTGTATCGGAGCCGCCCACGGCCTTTTCCGCTTCAGCGAAAGACTCCTGCGCATTGAGAATGAAGGACGGGGAGAGGTACTTGAGTCCTGCTGTTTTGCCGGCGGTGCTAATGAATCCGGGACTGACCTTTGCCACCTTGCCCAGTTCGTCGATGTATCGGCGAACGTAAACGCCCGCCGGTCCGTAGAAGCCGTCGGTAAAGGTCCTGATCAAGTCGGCCTGGTTCTGATACGGATCCTCAAGAAGTTTGGCCAACAACCACAAGCGCAGATCCCGCAATTCCTCGAAAATCGGGAAATGGTATTCGCTCATCACGCCGACGACATTGTATTTCCGGAAGAGCTGCAGGTCGGGCTGGAACGTGCTCTCGAAGGGCATGGGCAATGCCATATCCACGAAATTGGTGTGATAGTCCCAGATGAATATGTTGTTGGTAATCTTCGACCAGGCCGCGAGACGTTGCGCCAGATATTCATCATGCGCTATGGGTTTGGTGTAGGTGCTTTTCGTGTCGCACAGCGTGATGATCACATTGGCACGCGGGACAATGCCTTTGGGAATCGCCTCGGTGTTCAGGTACGCCAGCGTCTCAATCATGACGCCCGGGTACTCATCCTTGATCCCATCAGCCATGCAATTGACGAACTCCAGAAGCAGCCCCGAATCCTTGCCCCCGTATTTCCTGACAGTCGTCTGACAGGAGCCGCATCCACACAGAGAAGGAACGTCGTTGAGAGACACGTCGAAGATCATGGGTGGGCACGGTTGGTCACGGGTTTCCGAGATATTCTCTTTCAGTTTCTTCAGGAAAGCTCTACGCAATTCCGGGTTGCTCAGGCAAAGCTGGTTCTTGGAAGACCATCCGCTCTGGTTATTGAATACCCACCTCATACCATCTTTCATAGCAAACCACTCGGGATTTCGCTTAAAGTTGAAATCCTTCTTGTATCGGTAAATGAACTGTCCTTCCGTGTGAACGAGAGCTGGCGGGCCAAAACTGGGGCCGCCGCCGTACTTGAAGGATATTGATTTGTTCGATACCAACCGATTGATCTTGTTCCGCGCGGCAAACGGGAACGTCTCATCGCCAAAGAAGAAGTTCGCCACGTCCAGGCAGCGGTTCCGGAAGACCGGCTCACCGTGCCGGTCGAGCGTGGCGATGCTCAGATTCGTTACCGACGGCACAGATTCCTCCCACGGGCTCCACCAGTGGACGCCGATCACGTCTTCGAGGAAGTGATAGACCGCATAGATGGTTCCGCGTGGCCGGCCACCGGCGAGGACAAGGTTGCCCTCCGGCGAAGTACGCATGATCCAGCGTTCCGGCCCGAGCAGTTCCGTGACAATGCCCTGCTTCCGCGTGTACTCAGTCGAGCCCACATAGACCCGCGCGCCCTTCTTCGTTTCCTGGCCTTCCTTCACAATCGTGAACTCGGCGCCGGTGATTTTCTTGAGGCAATTCGCCAGCTCACTGGCTGCCGTCTGTTCCGGTTCAATTGCCTGATCCGCCAGGACAATGGTGCATTTGGCGGTCCCATTTTCCGCCAGTACAATCCGTGGGTCCGAAGGCCCGGCCAAGGCCCTGGCGGTGAATAGCGAGGTCATTCCCAGTGCGAGCAACCCGTTCGTCAGTGCATTCTTCATCGGTTTGCCTTTGGGTAGGTTCGAGGTTCAAGGTTGAGGGCTCAAGGTGTCACTTGCCGAAACAGCCGATCCGAAAAACTCCGTCATCGGTATCGTATCGCACCTGCCAGTTCTCCGGGCCTCCGGCCGCGGAAAAATCGAGCGTTGAGAATGTGCCGTTGAGCGTACCCGGCTTGTCGGGGTTGGTCTGGATAATCTCCCACCACGTTCCGTTCGCCGGCGTGTATCCCTTGGCCAGCCGCACCTTGAAAACGCCTGCGAGCGCAACGTTCCCATTGACCCGGATCGCCGTATGGTCCTTGCCGGTAAGCTCAGCTACCAGGGTTGAGCCCTGAATCTGGGTGAAGTTCCCGCCAATGCCGATTCTGCTGGCCGCCCCGATGATCTCCAGGACTCCTTCGACCTGGGAGGTATCGAGACCGGCGCCAAAGCCATTGTGGAAATTGCCGACAATGTCCACCCTACCACCCGATACTGTCAGGTGTCCGCAGTGCTTTCTGCCTTGCGGGAGAGCTTTTGCCCACATGTGGTGGCTGTTGAAGAAACTACCGGTCACGCGGAGACTGCCCGCGGTTATGTTGATCATCCCACAGCCGCGGCCAAGCCCTTTGATCGTCGCCGAGCCGTTGCAGATGGATTTGGCTGACACAACGGCGCCGTCAAGATAAAACTCGCCATTGCCGTTGTTTGAGGCGGCAAGATAACCCGCTCCAACACTCAACCTGTCGCTGACGGTCAGGGCGCCACCGGTTCCACAATATCTCCCGTAACCCGATGCCCCTGCGCTGCCGCCGACACACAGGAACTTGGCTGCGATGCTGCCACCGGCCTGCGTCAGAGTACCCTTGCCTGGGCCGCCGTACCCACCGACGTAAATGCTCGATGCAACCAGCGAAGCGTCCTCGACCTGGATGGACAGCGATCCGAGCGCCTTGACGCCGCCGCCGACCTTCAACAGCTTCGCAACCGCAGCGCGTCCATCGGAGATCCTGCATTCAGGCAGCGATGTGATGTCCACAGTGTCGTCAGCAATGGGTATTGAGCCACCATCCCAGTTTCCCACGGCATGCCAGTCCCCGGGGTTGATCTTGTCGCGGCCCTGCCAAGTGTGAGAAGACGGAGCAGCTGAAGCCGCGACAGCGGATGCCAATACAAGCACCAACACCACTTCTTTCATCTTTGCCACCTTGGGTGTGCGCCGAGCAGAGCTCGGAGAACTGGCACATTCCTTGTCTCTTTGTCCTTGTCAGGCACCACGGAGGTTAGCCTCCGTGTCTTGCTTACGGGTGTCATGCGGATGTGCTGCCGGAAGCGGGGCCTGTAAGGTGCAGAAATCCGTACGCTCACAACTTGGCTTCGTCTAACCATTTGCGCAAGGAGTAGTTGCGCACGTCTATGCGCATCTGCTTTCCTGTAATGGTCCAGCGACTCCCGCCGGGCGTTTCCGGCCCATTCTTGGGCGTTCTTGGGACGTTGGGCTGGCCAGGCAAGAACTGATCGCCCGGAACAGCTCGACAGGTAGGGGCTATGTATCTGGTGCCCTGCCGGCTGGTCGAGTTTTCAGACGCCAACTTCGCTCAGCAGTTGCCGGAAGGCGGCCAACTGGTCGGCCTTTTCCGTCAGCTGGGTGAGCGGACGGAGCCGTCGTTCGGTGAGCACGGATCGGTATTCGGGCGCGTCGTTGTCCAGCGTGTACCTCACGATCGCGTTGGGAAGACCCAGGATGCTGAGCACCTGGAAGACGCGGATGCGCGACACTCCCAGTGCTTCAGCAACCTGTGTTCGGGAGAGTTCGGGGTTCCGCGCAAGGACGTCGGCGTACCGCATAGCCTCGACGACAATGTTGGGCTTGGCGGCGAGCTCCTTCTCTTTGCGCGCGGCCCTCAGCGCATCGCGGAGTTGGCGTTGTGTTACTGTGCGGATGTCCTGCAGGCAGGATGGGAGGGGGCCGAATTCGACGTTCTGCAAGCGGCCCTTCAGGAGGATCTGGTATGGCAGAGAAAGGCGCCAGAATCGGGGCCGAAAGCCATAAGTCCTTGGTACGTCGACGCGCAAACTGTTCCATCCGGGGAGCCAATCAGGCAACAAAGCGCACCCCGAACCGGGTGCGCCTTTTTTTTCGTGCCTGGATTGGCGTAGGCGACTGGAGGCGAACCAGGTGGTCCGAACGCCGAACGCAGTGAGGTACGGGCTGACCGACCAACGGGAGTGTCAGCAGTGCAGCGAAGCGGAACGTCAATCCAGGCGCCGGAGCCAACTCTTTTCCTGCGCATATCTCTCCATAGCGTAAGCGGCAGTTTGGACCGTTTCGCTTCACGTTCTTCTGCACTCAGGAGTGGCACGCCTCCGCTCGGACGTCCGTACCGCCAAGGGCGCCCGACCAAGAGTCGATGGGTTCCCTGCAACAGATGGCGCTGTCCGCTATCTCGGCGCAGACACTGGCCGCGCCTGGCAGCTGTTGCCGCAGGAGCCGGTTCTCCGCCACAAGGTAGTCGACGACAGCCAGCCATCGGTGCTCTGCATCATCACCACAGCACAACGCCCGAATCATCCGCCAGATGAGCGTCACGGTCCCGGCTCTCCAACAGGGAACGGTCGATCCAGAACCCGTGGCGGCCGGCTTCGCAGCAACTGATCACTGGCGCCCCCACCGGCAACCCCAGTCGCTCCCTCGCGCGCCACGTCCTGCAACAAAGCGCCACAGCTCCGGATACAGGTGTTCCTCTCCCGGACCTTATTGCCGTTGCTGAAGCACAGCTTCCAGGTGTTGTTGTCCAACTCCAACGCCGTGTATAGTGCCTCACTGCTCTGCTGGACCGTAGACATGGTGGCCTCTTTTTGGTTGCGGGTTCAGTCGGGTTCAACGAGTAACGACGTTCCGGCTGTAACCCGCATCCATCGTCCAGCATAGCATCTATCGGTCAGTAATAGCGCAGGCGAATCATGCCCCAGAGATACGTGCCCCCATCCCGCCTCAGAGAGCTCCCAGTGAAGGGGCTTATCGAGAGGCTGCGGGATTTCTCTCTGACGATTTCCTTCAGCGACATCATTATCCCCTTCCGCAAGGCGGACGAAGTCTACAGCAGTAATGAACGGCGGCTTGTGTTCCAGGAGATCAACTTCGTCATAGAGGGGGCCATCTTTGGAAGCGTATGCGATTCCCAGGTTGAGTGTACTCCGGGGGATATGCTCTGGATGCAGCCGGGCACTCCCCACTCCCTCACCTGGCCGAGCGGTCTGCTTTACTATTCTCTCAACTTCGAGATCGTTGACACGAACGGTGTCGCCTACACCATTGACAAGCCCTTTGTCTATCTGCAGCGTGCAGTGGTGTTGCAGCACCTCGCCAGTGAGATTGCCTGGTATGTGAGTCATCCGGTACCCTACAAAAAAGAGGCTCATCCGGTAAGTGCGTACTTCTTGATGTGTAGTGTCCTGAGCTTGAGAGTGTAGAACTTCATATTTCTGTAGCCGTAAGCCTGGCGTTTCATTGTCTGGGCTTTGTTGTTGAAGCCCTCCAGC
>Ga0209045_1000895_pt1 | contig 31115 bp, 22 predicted proteins | sample SaaInlLV_10m_DNA_4_FD_184664 | JGI IMG/M metagenome (GOLD analysis project Ga0209045, IMG submission 184664) | Marine microbial communities from expanding oxygen minimum zones in the Saanich Inlet - Saanich Inlet SI072_LV_200m_DNA (SPAdes) (version 2) | ecosystem: Environmental > Aquatic >...
TTTCAGCTTTTTGTATCAACTCATTGGTCAGAATTTTTTTTGAAATCAGGGTCCATTGAATGGATTGCAATTTATTATATTTATGAAGAACATAATAATTATCCCAGGGTGTGATCAAATTCTGCTCGCATAATATCATCCCAAAAAGGCGATGTTCTTCCCGGGGCGAAGATTCCTCTACCTTTTTCTGAAGCACAAGGGCCTCATGAATATTTTCCTGGCTTATGAATCCTTCTTTGGCAAGGAGTTCGCCGGTTTTCATGGGTTCAACCATTTTTAAGAATTTTTTATTTTGATTTTGCAATGGTTTAAGCCCTTATTCTTTTTTTAATGAACTTACCGGCAGGGTGACAATAAAACTGGTTCCCTTGCCCCGGTTTGATTCGCATCTGATTTGTCCATTCAATTCTTTAACAATGGAATGGACAATTGAAAGCCCAAGACCAGAGTTGGAAGATCCTATTTTTGTTGTGGTATATGGTTCAAACAGAGTCTCTTTAAGGTTCTCATCAATCCCGGGTCCATTGTCTGAAATTATGAGTTCAATATTTCCCGGGATTTGTTTTTTTTCATCAATCAGGATTTTTTGGGATTCAGATAAAAAACGTGTGGTAAGGGTGATTTTACCACCTTTGTCCATGGCTTCCGCTGAATTTTTTATAAGATTGATCAGGACCTGTTTTAATCCGTTCAGATCTGTCTTGGCTTCAGGTATGTCAGGATCGATATTAATGGAAGCTTCAATCTGTCTTGGGAGCAGGATCGATTTTTTTAAAAGTTCCAATATACTTTGGCAGACCCGATTAATATCCACGGATTCGAATCCATCGATTTTAGGTCTTGAAAAACTTCTAAGCTGATCCAGTAATCCTGCAACCCGGTTCATTTCCTCACCAATAAACAATAATTCATCCTGGGCAGGATGTTTGTCAGGCAGTTTTAGCCCCAGGGTCTCTATATAGTTTTTAATAATTGAAATAGGGTTATTAATTTCATGAATCACTTTGTCTGTCAGTGTGGAATACGCTTCCATTTTCTTTTCGTGAATATCAATGGCATATTCTTTATAAAACCTGACACCCTGAATACAGACTCCTGTTTGTTTTGAAAAAAGTTTCACCAGGCCTTTGTTGTCTTCAAGATTTTTAGCTCCTGTTTCATCAACACCTAAAACCATAACACCGGAAGCTTTTTCTGATGAATATATGGGAATACAATATATTCCTTTTGATTTTAGTAATCGAATAATCTGAGTGTCTGATATGGCAAGTTTTTCACTATCTTTTGTTTTTAAACTGTTTTGGACCTTTAATTCTTTTAAACATTTTATTAGAAGACTTGTCTGGTTTGATAAGGGCAGGGCAATACTTTTTATAATTTTATACGATTTATCGTAACTACTACAAAATCCTGTTAAAATATTTTTTTTCTCGTCCAGAAGAAAATAAAAGACCCGGGGAATATTAAAGACAATTTTAAATCCATTGTGTACGATATCAAGAACAGTATCTATATCCCTTGCATGCATAAGATTTTGAAGGGTCCCGTAAAATAAAGACAAATTTTTAATTTCTGTTTTTAAGGAGTCCTCATAAAAAGTATCCTGCGCCTCTCCCAGTTTTATATCGAGCCTTTTGGCCATCTCCAGAACTTGTTTTTCAGCTTCAATGACAATCTGCTCTAATCTTGTGGGGGGGACATCAGTCAGTGAAATAATTTCAGGAATTTTTTCCAGGGCATCATGCCTGGCAAGAAAGTTTGAAATAAACACAACTTTTACATGGGAAAGGGCACCTTCAATCTGCTGAATGCTTTCATTGATAAAGAATACAGCATCTGAAATAAGGGGATTTAAATTCCATTGACTGAAAAGCCAGGCACTTATCTGTGGCGTATCTGCACCAAACAATTCCATTTCAGCCAAAATTGTCTGTTTCTCGTTAGACGATGTTTGAAGAATTGCTTTATAATCTTCCGGGAAATTTTGTAAAAGTACCAGACGGCCTATATCATGCAACAGTCCTGCCAGAAAAAATTCGTCCGGGTTGGGGAAATTATTTTCTTCTGCAATTTTTTTTGCAATAACACCGCATTTGTAGGAGTGATACCAGATTTTACCGATCACAGATTCAGGTGCAGATTTTGAAAAATTGAAAAATCGCATGGCAGAAGTGCTGACGGCAATATTTCGGATAGTATCTTTCCCAAGGTAAACTACGGCAGTCTTTATGTTATTCACCGTTTTGGGTAAATTCATATATTTTGAACCGAGAATCTGCATAAGGCGGGAAGTAAGAGACGGGTCAGTAGAAATAATTTCTGTCAGCTCCTCAATACTTGTCTTTTCACTGTTACAGGCTTTAATGAGCCTTAACATGACATGTGGAAGCTGGGGAAACATATTCGATTGTTTTATTTTTTTAAAAATATATTTTTCCGACATGACCCAACACTTTAATAAGTGGTTAAAAAAATTAAAAATCCTTTGAATCTAAAGGGCTTCTTATTTTTATAAAGATTTATTGCATATAAATCAATACTTTTGGGCAATTAAATAGAAAATTTAATATATTTTTACATAATTTTCACTAAAAAGGATTTTTTATTGACCGGGAAACTCCTTTTTAGTGAAGATTATAATTTAGCAGCTTTTCACAATTTATCCGATATTACAGACAATTCTTCGCAGCTTTGCCATGAATATCTCAGTGCTTGATACGAATTTTTCTTGAAAGAAAATAATCTCATTGATATGAATAAGGAGGGTAATTTAAACTGGATACCCTTTTATTCATATCTTTATTTTGAGGATTTAAAAATGAAAACCATTGAAGTAAACATTAAAGCCGAATTTATTATCCCTGATGACTGGGAAGTCACGGATCATGTCCCCGACCCAAATTTTCCCAATGATAAATTGAAGGTATTAAAAATTTGCGATAATCACTATGACTTTTTTCCTGAATGTCTGATGAAAATGGAAGATACCAAAAAGGTATACTGGTCTGCAGATGAAGGGAAAACAGAAGAGATTATTGATTGTATGAGTACATTTAATGTAAGGATTATAGAAAAATAATCCATGGAACTCAAGTGGCTTGGAACAGCAGGTTTTGAAATTAAAACAGGGAGCCATGTGTTTCTTATTGATCCCTATCTGTCCAGAAGCAAGAGATCCTTTCCAAAACAGGATATTAAGCCCTGTGATATTAAGAAGGCCTCACGGATTTTTATCTCCCATGGTCATTTTGATCATGTTCAGGATGTTCCCCAGATAGCTGAGCAGACAGGTGCAGATATTTATTGCTCAGATATCGTAGCAGCCTTCTTTAAAAATCATCAGATAGGTACACAACAGATCCAACCCGTTTTAAGCGATAAAAAAAAATTTAATTTTCAAGGGTATACTGCCCAGGCTTTTTTTAGTGAACACGTTCAGTTTGATAAAAAGCTTATCATTGAAACACTTTTTAAAATAAATATTAATTTATTCAAATATCTTCCCCTCTTCAAAAAGTTTCCCTGTGGTCAGGTTTTAAGCTGGCGGTTTTATATTGAAGATAAAATTATTCAGTTTTTCGGCAGTGCCGGGTCATCTTTAAAAGAGCTTAAAGAGATGGGGCACAAGCCTATCGATATTCTGCTTTTGCCACTTCAGGGACACTCGGATATCTGTGGAATCGGTTTGAATTATGTAAAACATCTTAAACCCAAAATCGTCATTCCTCATCACCAGGACGATTTTTTTCCTCCGATATCAAAACAAGTTGATATCAGTCCATTTGTTGACACAATAAAAAAAGAGTATAGGGATACAAAGGTCGTTATTCCAAAGATGAATGAGACCTTAATTTTTTAGATAAACGCTTCAAGGCTTTCCCAAAGGGTAAATTTTTTACCCGTTCAGGACAGTTTGCCTTTTCGTTGCTTAAGGTTACACCCGCAAGAGCCTGTATCAAAATGTCCCCAAATGCTCATCCAAGGCAAACTGTCCTGAGTTAGTTTTTGTACCGGTTTGATTTATGTTAAAATTAAGATGCCAGATCACGTCGATCCGACATATCCACAAGGGTTCGTTCCCTTGCCTTGTCAATTCCGAGTTCTTTTCGTTTTTTGTCAATATGGGCGATCATCATCCTGGCAATTTCAATCGGATCAGACGCCGTCCCCCATTTTCCATATCCTTGTTTTTCAAGGCCGTCAAACAGAAGATTATGGAATTTTGTATCTTTGATGGATGGGAATCCAATGCCAAAAACAGTATATACGCCCGAGGATACAAAATACTGACCAATGGCCAGGGCTTTTTCGCTCATCCACTCGGGTGCACATCCGGCAACGGGAAGATCTGCAAGGCTGTTTCCAAGCCCCCCGGCTTTAACCATGGCTGATGCCGCAATGAGAATCCTTGTGTTATCCACACAGGAGCCAAGACCCAGGACAGGCGGCATGCCGACTGTTTCACAGACCTCTGAAAGTCCCGGACCGGCAAGGGGTGCAGCTTCAGGAACAAGAAATCCTGCCTTTGCAAGTGATATCTGTGAGCACCCTGTCTGGAGTACCAGGACATCATTTTTAATCAATTCTCTTACCAGTTCAATATGGATGGAATCCTGTTTAACCTTTGGATTTGTACAGCCCACAACACCGGCCACGCCACGGATTCTTCCATTAATGATATTGTCATTCAAAGGAGAATAACTGCCCCTGAAGGTTCCGCCCAGCATATACTCAATATATTCATGGGTAAATCCGTGAACACCGACCTGGGTTTTTTGGGGAATCTCTACGGGCATACTCCTTGAGGCATATCTGGCAATAGCCTTTGAAAGAACAGCATCCGTGCATTGCCTTGGATTACGTTCCTCAAACTCAATATGGGTGGCTCCTTCAATATGCGCCCTTGGGTTTGTGGTAATCAAGTGAGTATCATAACACTTTGCCACGGCTGAAAGCCCCTGTTTAATGCACTGAATATCAACCACCATGGCATCAACTGCACCTGTAACAATAACTGCTTCCGTTGATCCAAAGCTGCCGGCATGGGGAACCCCGTGCCGGGACATCATTTCCGCACCGGAACAACACATTCCCACGAGATTAATCCCTTTGGCACCCTTGGCTTCTGCCTCTTTTATGAAAAACGGATCATTTACGGCCATGAGCATACCTTCAAACATGGCAGGTTCATGACCATGGACAATAATATTCACATGGTCTTCCTTTAAAACTCCCATATTTACGTCTGCAAGGGTGGGCGAGGGCGTTCCAAACATGATATCGGAAAGCTCGGTTGCTACCATGGAACCTCCCCATCCGTCGGCAAGGGCTGTCCTTGCGATCTGCTTCATTAAATTATTATAATCCTGATCACATCCAATATGTGTCCGGCTCATCAATTCCATCACTTCGACCATTGCCCCTCTGGGCATTATACCATCTTTCCTCCACTGCTCCTGGGTTGCCTCGGGTGCCCGTCTTACAAAGGGCATTTCACCTTCCACATTGGAAAATGTTTTTTCAAGCTCATCGTGGAGTTCTTTTGCAACCTCCAGGACCTCTTTACCCTCAACCTCCAGACCAAGGGATTTGGCGACTCTTTCAAGCTTGATGGTATCGTCAATGGTAAAGTCTTTGACCGACCCCTCAATAATCCCCTTAAACAATCCAAGCATATGTCTTCCGTGATCATTGTGGGAAGCTGACCCCGCTGCCACGTTCCGTCCGAAATTTCGTGCAGCGATCGTATCAATGGTTGCTCCGCAAACCCCTACTTTTTTATAGGGATCTCTCGGGTTTAACCTGCAGGGCCCCATATAACAATGTTTGCAACAGGCAGATTCCACACCGATGGGACAGGGCTTCATTTCATGCCCGCGGTCAAGATCCAGTTTGACACCATCTCTCCTGGCTTTTTCAAGCATCTGCTGAGTGGCTTCACACATGGTTCGATCCTCGACACTCGCCATTATTTTTACGCTTTTTTCTTTCCCCATATGGCTCTCCTTATTTTTATATTTTCTTATGGTTGCAGCTATTATGGAACACACAAAATTTTATCGGTGCCCGAACAAAAACAGCCGGTTTCTTGGATGACTGAATATTTTAATCCTCAAAATATTTAATGTCTTCTTCCGGTTAAAATTATTGCCCGTCTTGTACAATATTCGCAGGGGGGAGTTGGCTTTCAGAGTTTTCAGGTTTCCGGGCAAGCCCTATCCAATATCTTATATAATAACACATTGTGGTACCTTGTAAAGTTTTAAATAATATTGGGTTTTCTTTTCAACAGATTCTGAACACCACTTCTGGTGAAGTCCAGGTTCGATGGTTAAGCCTATTTGGCCTTTGATGTATCGCGGTAGATGGGCCAAAAGGCAAGCTATTTCGTTTAAGTTATAAAATTTGCGGTCCTAAGTTCATATAATTTATTTTGAATTCAGGTTTTCGGTCAGGCACTAACTATGCGGTTGAAGGCCAGATGGGGATTTTTGAAGGGAAAAACGCAGTGGTCCAGAATCAACTATTGTTACTGAAACACTGCGCTGTTGCATGATTTTATATTAAACAGGTCTATCAGGCGGGTTTCATGGTACTCATGTAGGTGCGCAATTTTTTTCCAATCTGTTCGATACGGGTGGAACGGATAGCTTCATTAACTTTGATGAGCTCTATATTGTCCACGCCATTGTTTTCAAGATCAAGTCCTTTGCCTATTACATCCACATCAAGTTTTTCCATGAAATCTGCAAGCAATGGCAAGGCTTTATGGTTAAAAAGATAACAGCCGTACTCAGCCGTATCTGAAATGACTACGTTCATTTCGTACAACTTTTTTCTGGCAACAAGATTTGAGATCAAGGGAAGCTCATGAAGTGATTCATAATAGGCTGATTCTTCACCGATACCGGTTGAAACCATTGTGTCAAAGGCTAATTCCACACCTGCCTTAACAAAGGCAACCATGAGAATACCTTTATCAAAATACTCTTGTTCAAGGATGTCATGATCTGTAGATGTTGATTGTTCAAATGCTGTTTGAGAGGTTTCTTCCCTCCATTTCAAGAGATCAGCGTCATCATTTACCCAGTCTTCCATCATGGTTTTTGAAAATTTTCCAGACATGATGTCATCCATATGCTGGTGAAACATGGGTTCAAGAAGGGATTTTAATTTATTGGAAAGTTTTTGGGCCACAAGTTTTGCAGGGTTGTCAAGCCGGTCCATCATATGGGTGACTCCACCGTGCTTTAACGCCTGGGTAATGGTTTCCCATCCATATTGAACCAGTTTTGAGGCAAATTGAGGAGCAATCCCTTTTTGAATCATTTTGTCATAGCACAAAAGTGATCCTGTTTGGAGAATACCGCATAGGATGGTTTGTTCTCCCATCAGATCAGATTTTACTTCAGCCACAAAAGAAGAATGAAGAACACCTGCGCGGTCTCCTCCCGTACCACAGGTATAGGCTTTAGCAATTTCCATTCCCTCATTTTTAGGATCATTTTCTTTGTGAACAGCAATTAGTGTTGGAACTCCAAATCCCCTTTTATATTCTTCCCGGACTTCTGTTCCCGGGGCTTTTGGTGCCACCATTATAACAGTGAGATCTTTTCTGATCTGCATGCCTTCTTCAACAATATTAAATCCATGGGAATAGGAGAGACAAGAATCATTTTTCATGAGAGGCATGACAGATTCAATAACGTTGGTATGCTGTTTGTCCGGGGTCAGGTTGATCAATAGATCTGCTTTGGGAATCAGGTCTTCATAATTTCCTACGTAAAATCCATTTTCCGTTGCATTTTTCCAGGATTGTCGTTTCTCTTCAATGGCAGCATCCCGCAGGGCATATGATACAGAAAGGCCACTATCGCGCAGATTCAAACCCTGATGAAGTCCCTGGGCTCCACACCCCACAATGACAATTTTTTTTCCTTTAAGTACTTCAACACCGTTGAAATCCGATGAACCCATAAAGCGGCACTGGGACAATTCTTCTAATTGCCGTCTCAATGGCAGGGTATTAAAATAATTCTCGCCCATGATAATCTCCTCATTATTTGAATTTAAATTAAGCTATTGTATTAATGAACTAAATTTATCGTTGCGTCAAATGAATCATTTGCAATATTATATTTCAAATATTGCAATATAATATGTAATTTTAACGTTGCAAATATTGATTTAAAATTTATGATTTGTTGCGTAATATGAAATATAGTGATAGATTTTCGGATAAATTAAGATCATAATTAAGGGAAACCCTATCATTAGGGTCAATGATGGATATTCGAAATTTAAAACTTTTCAGACATCTTGCAGGAACTTTGCATTTTTCAAGAACCAGCCAGGCTTGCTATATAACTCCTTCAGCGTTGACAAGGGTGATCCAGCGGCTTGAATCAGAACTTGGCAAAAAGCTTTTTATCCGTGACAACCGTTCTGTGGAACTGACACCGGCAGGAATTGCATTTAAGAAATATAGCGACGATGTTCTTGGGCGGTGGGTCAGGCTCCATGACGAGCTGTCTGCAGAAGATATTCTAGAAGGAGAGCTTTCATTGTATTGCTCTGTAACTGCAGCATACGGAATCCTCCCTGATATTATGGCAAAGTATCGAAAGGCCCATCCCAGGGTCCGGATACTCCTTGAAACAGGGGATGCAGCTAAAGCGCTTGCCAGGCTTTCAACCCAGGATACAGATATGGCCATTGCAGCCCTGCCTGATTTTTTGTCTAAAGATTTTGTCTTTAAAGCCCTGTCCGAAACACCATTAGTATTTATTGCCCCCCTGCAATATCCTGAGATTCTTATAAAGAAAGCAGGCAGGATAGACTGGGAGCAAACCCCTTTAATTATACCGGATTACGGGTTGAGCCGGGACCGAATTGATCAATGGCTGACCAAGGAAAATTTTCTTCCCAATATTTATTCCCAGGTAGCTGGAAATGAGGCCATCATTGTAATGGTCAGCCTTGGCTGCGGTATAGGTCTTATTCCCAGAATGGTGCTTGAAAAAAGTCCTTTCTTTGACAGAGTAAGAATCCTGGAACAAACCCCTGAAATGCCTCCTTTTGTCATTGGTCTTTGCACCCGGAAAAAAAATCTTGCCAATCCCAGAGTTAAATCCTTATGGAGCATTGCAAATGAAAAATAACCATACATATTATTGGCTCCACGGTCATGATTCAATGATTTACTATTATTTGTGCCTTAAAGGGTGTTGTGATTACTGAAGAGGCCAGTGCCGGGCAAGGGAAGATGCCGGTATTACCCATACAAAAGCATATTCCAGAGATTAAAAATGCGCTTCAAACCCACAGATGTGCTGTAATTAAAGCTCCACCGGGCGCAGGTAAAACAACCCGGGTGCCTTTGGCTCTACTGGATGAACCATGGCTTGTTAATAAAAAAATTATTCTGCTTGAACCAAGACGTCTGGCAGCTATATCCTGTGCAAGCCATATGGCACATCTTTTCAAAGAAAAACTTGGGCAGACCATTGGGTATCAGATCAGGCTGGATAGGAAAATCAGTAAAAAAACCAGGATAGAAGTTATAACCGAGGGTATCTTCACCCGGAAAATTCAGAATGATCCTTCTTTGGAAAATGTCGGACTTGTGGTCTTTGATGAATTTCATGAAAGAAATATTCATAGTGACCTTGGACTTGCCCTCTGCCTGGATTGCTTTGAGGCATTACGAAATGATTTACGTATTCTTGTAATGTCTGCCACAATGAATGTTTGGGCTGTGTCAACTCTCATTGGGAACGCGCCTGTTATCGTTTCCAAGGGGAAAACTTTTCCAGTGGAAACAATTTATATCCCTACTTTAGACCGGGGGAAAAAAGTGCTTCCATTGGCAATTGCCTGCTCACTGGCAATAAAAAGAGCTTTATCAGAATTTCATGGAGATATGCTGGTCTTTCTGCCCGGTGTAAAGGAAATTCAAGGCCTGTATTCAATACTTCAAGATAATTTGGATTCAAAGATTCATGTCTACACTTTATATGGTAATTTGTCCCAGGAAAAACAGGCCAGGGCTTTTCGTCCATCAAGTCTTAGTGAACGAAAAATTGTGCTTGCCACATCCATTGCTGAGACCTCCATCACCATAGAAGGCGTAAACATTGTAATTGATGCAGGCCTCATGCGTATCCCGATGTTTTCTCCACAAACTGGCATGAGTATTCTGTCAACTATGAAAGTTTCAAAAGCCTCTGCTGACCAGAGAAGGGGACGGGCAGGGAGGACAGCACCCGGCAGGTGTTACAGGTTGTGGTCTGAATATGATCATCAAATGCTCCAACCATTCACAAAGCCTGAAATCTTAAGCGTTGATCTTGCCCCTGTTGTATTAGAGCTGGCTGCCTGGGGTGTGTCAGATCCAGAACAATTAAAATGGATTGATTTGCCGGATAAAAATTCCTTTGAACAGGCAAAAATTCTGCTTAAAACCCTGGGTGCCCTTGATGAGAATGGACAGATAACATTGCATGGAAAAAAAATGGGATCTGCTGGTCTGCATCCAAGGCTTGCCCACATGATCATTAAGGCAGATGAAAAGGGCCAGGGCCTTTTGGCCTGCAGGATTGCAGCTATCCTCAGTGAACGAGATATTATTCATTTTGGTCAAACCAGATTCGATCCGGATATACGGCTTCGCCTTGAAATTATGGAGACATTGATAAATAAAGAAAAGATATGGCAAAAAGATTTTAAAGTTAATAAAGCAATTGTTAGAAGTGTCCTTGCATCTGAGAAAAAGACGGCAAAGGATTTTGGTATTAAACACTCAAAGATAGACATTGAAAAAGCTGGCGCTCTGCTTGCTCACGCATATCCCGACAGGATCGCCAGGAGAAGAAACAAGCAGACTAATACTTTTTTACTGGCCTCGGGTAAAGGGGCATTTTTTAATGAAACAAACTATGTTTCCATAAACGAATATATTATTGCAATTCATCTTGACGGGAATCCTAAAAATGCAAAAATTTTTCTTGCTGCACCATACTCAAAAAAGAATCTTGAGCATGATTTTTGTGACTCTTTTAAAACCATGCGAACTCTTTCATGGGATAAAAAAAGTCTTTGTATAAAAGCAAAAGAAAGCACTATTTTAGGAGAGCTTGTGATTGAACAGCACACAATATCAGATATTGATCAGGATCTATCCTGTGATATTCTTATCACTCAAATTCAAAAGACAGGGCTTGGCCTGTTACCCTGGACTAAAAAATTGATGAGTCTTAAAGAACGAATCCAATTTCTTAAGAGCACAGGCCTACTTCCGGATTTACCAGATGTTTCAGATAAGGCCCTTAAAAAGCAGATGGGAAAATGGCTAAAACCATTTCTTTCAGGAGTTTTATCCTTTAAACAACTTGAAAAAATAGACCTATACGCGGCTTTTGTATCAATGATTACATGGGAACAGGAGAAGACCATAGAAAAAATGGCACCAACTCATATTGTAGTTCCATCCGGGTCTAAAAAACCATTAAAGTACAGCAGAAAAAATGGTCTTCTTGACTCGCCTGTTCTTGAAGTCCGGCTCCAGGAAATGTTTGGCCTTTGTTCAACCCCGAAAATTGCCGGGGGAACCATTTGGGTTACTCTTCATCTTTTATCACCGGCAGGCAGGCCGGTTCAGGTAACAAAGGATCTTGAAAGCTTTTGGAAGAAGACCTACAAAGATGTGAAAAAAGATTTGATGGGCCGGTATCCTAAACATTTCTGGCCCGATGATCCCCTTTATGCCAGGCCGACAAGCCGGGTGAAACCAAAGAGACGGGCACAATGACCCAAATCTTCTTGCTCCCAGTACTTAAACAGGCTATTATTAACAGAAAAATAGGGAATAAGACTCTTATTTAACTCGTTTTCGTGGACAAATAAAGAGCCTTCTCAAGCAAGGAGAAATAACGATTTATGGATATTAAATTTTGCACTGCCTGCGGGTCCCCAACTGAACAGAAAATTCCAATTGATGATGATCATGTCCGGTCTATATGTACAAATTGTGCCCAGATTCATTATAATAATCCTAAAATGGTAGTGGGGAGTATCCCTGAATTGAACAAACAAATTTTGCTGTGTAAAAGAAATATTGAACCCTGCAAAGGCAAATGGACCCTTCCGGCAGGATATCTTGAAAATGGGGAATCTGTTCAGGACGGTGCCATGCGGGAAACCTTTGAGGAAACAATGGCCGAGGTTGAAATCATCGAACCCTATCGCCTTTTTAATATAGTTTTTGTTGATCAGATATATTTCATGTTCAGGGCAGATCTCATGTCTGATAAATTCGGCCCTACAAATGAAAGCACAGATGTTCGTCTTTTTGATGAAAAAGATATTCCCTGGAAAGAAATTGCCTTTGAAGTGATCAAACAAACTCTTGCGCATTATTTCAAGGATAGGAAAAAAGGAATGTTTCCATTCAAGATTTTTGATCTTAATTGATTTGTTTTATCAACCAGCCTTGATATGTGGTATAATATTAATATAATAAAAAATTAATGTAATTTTTCAGCTCTTGCGCTTGAATTCGCCCTGTCTGATGGATATTTGTTTCGAGGCTATTCGCTTAATCTCCTGCAAATATCAGTCAGACAGGGCTTTGGGGGTAATTTTTTTTAACGGGGTGAACAATTACAAATTAATTTATTTTTTGGACCGTCCAGGTAAAGGATGATTTTATTGGGCCCCAAAGTTTAATTTTGTGTTTAAAAGGAAGGTTTTTATGGAAATGTTAAAATCTAAAGCAATTATAATTTTTTTCATGGTGATAACGGCCATATATGTTACAGGTTGCGCTTCAAGTAGATCCGGACAGGTATATTCAAGGGATCATGCAAGACAGGTTCAGACCGTTGAAGATGGGATAGTTGAATCAGTAAAGGAAGTAACGATTGAAGGGACCAAAACCCCCATTGGAACAGTTGCAGGTGGCGTGGTGGGTGGTGTCCTGGGCAGTAATGTGGGAGGCGGGTCCGGCAGGAAAATAGCCACTGTCATCGGCGCCCTTGCCGGTGCTGCGGCAGGAACAGCAGCTGAGGAAGGAATAACTCGAAAACCAGGACTTGAAATTATTGTAAAAAAAGACAGCGGTCAGACCATTGTTATTGTACAGGAAGCCGATGTCATATTTGTTGCCGGAGACCGGGTGAGGATTATTGCGGCACCTGACGGTACAACCCGGGTGTCAAAGTAATAATAGTTGCCTTTTTTATTTTCATGGTTATATTCCCCGCCTGTGAATAAACACGGGATATTAATGACCAAAAATAACATTACTTGAACGCAAATTCTTTTCAATTTATAAAATTTTCGATCCCAACAGGAGAATCATGAAAAAAAATACAGAATATAATAATAAATTAAGAAACGTTGCCATCATTGCCCATGTTGACCATGGCAAGACCACCCTTGTTGATGCAATGTTTCAGCAGAGCGGGCTTTTCAGGGAAGGCCAGGAGGTTGATGAGCGCCTCATGGACAGCATGGACCTTGAAAAAGAACGCGGTATCACCATTGCAGCTAAAAACTGCTCTGTGTCCTGGAAAGGGATTAAAATAAATATTATTGATACCCCAGGTCATGCAGATTTTGGTGGAGAAGTGGAAAGAGCGCTTTCCATGGCAGACAGTGCGATTCTCCTTGTTGATGCCTCGGAAGGCCCCTTGCCCCAGACCCGGTTTGTCCTTAAAAAAACCTTTGAAGCCAATCTTCCAGTCATGGTCATTATCAATAAGATTGACCGTAAGGATGCCAGACCAGACGAGGTTCTGGATATGGTGTATGATCTTTTTATTGATCTTGAAGCTACGGAAAAACAGCTTGATTTTACCTATATGTATGCCATTGGACGTGATGGTATAGTTAAAAAAGAACTGGAAGAGAACGTTGACAATTTAACAGCTTTATTTGATTTCATTGTAGAAGAAATGCCTGCCCCGACCTATGATCCTGAAGCTCCATTCCAGATGCTGGTTTCAGATCTCGGATATTCCGATTATCTTGGACGGCTTGCCATTGGCAAAATTTTTAACGGCAGTGCCAAGTTCAATGAAAATCTTGTGTGCATAAATGAAGAAAATAAACTTTTACCATTAAAGGTCTCAAAATTGCAGACCTATGACGGAACCACACTTTTACCAGTAGAGCAGGCGCAGGTGGGTGATATTATTGTATTGTCCGGAATCGAGGACGTCAAAATCGGAGATACCATCTGCACAAAACGCGAACCCGTTCCTCTTGAAAGAATTACAGTGGACGAACCCACAGTGTCCATGCGGTTTTCCATTTCCACATCTCCTTTTGCCGGTCGTGAAGGAAAATATGTTCAGTCCAGGAAAATCAGGGAGCGTCTTCTTAAAGAAACCTTAATGAATGTTGCCATTGAAATTGAAGAAAGCACCACAGATGAAAGCTTCACTGTCAAGGGAAGGGGTGAACTCCAGCTTGCCATCCTGATCGAAACCATGCGCAGGGAAGGATTTGAACTCTGTGTCGGTCGACCCAAGGTTATCTATAAATATATTGATGGCAAAAGACTGGAACCCATTGAACACCTGTTTGTGGATTGTGAAGACGCTTTTTTAGGCGTGGTAACTGAAAAACTTTCCATTCGAAAAGGCAAGATGATCAATCTTGTGAATAATGGCAAAGGCAGGGTTAGAATTGAATTTTCAATCCCTGCAAGATCTTTGATCGGTTACAGGGATGAGTTTATGACAGATACCCGTGGAACTGGAATCATGAATTCTTATCTTTCCGGATATGAAGAACACAGGGGGGAATTCCCGGTTCGATATAACGGCTCAATTGTTTCAGACAGGCAGGGCAAAGCCGTACCCTATGCATTGTTTAATCTTGAACCCAGGGGGCAATTGCTTATTGTGCCCGGCACACCCGTATATGAGGGTATGATCGTTGGAGAACATAATCGGCATCAGGATATTGATGTGAATGCCTGCAAGGAGAAAAAACTCACCAACATGCGGGCATCTGGAAAAGATGAAAGCGTTATATGTTCACCGATAAAGGTTATGACCCTTGAAAAGGCCATTCAATTTATCCGGGATGATGAAATGGTGGAAGTCACACCGCTTTCCATACGCCTTAGAAAAACAGTGCTGAATGCTTCCCAGCGGCAGGTTTTAAAAGCAAAACAAAAAAAGAAAGATAAAAAATAAAGTTACTTTGTACGGTCCCGGTCACTGAGTATGTAATTTTGAAAGTCTTCATCATTAAATGTGCCGACTTTTCCCCTCATTTCAATGAACTGATCGAAATTAGAGATAAAAATATCTAGAATATCCGGATCAAAGTGCTTGCCTCGTTCTTTTTTCAGGATTTCATAGGTGACCTCGGGTGGATAAGGATCCTTATATGGCCTTTTTGATGTGAGTGCATCAAAGGTGTCTGCCAGAGCGGTAATCCGTCCGGAAATGGGAATTTCAGATTTTTTTAATTTATTTGGATACCCCGTTCCAGTGAATTTTTCATGATGGCTCAAGGCAATTTCCTGGGCCATTTGCAGGATTTTGGATTTGGATCTGGATAATAGCCTTGCCCCGATCAATGTGTGGGTTTTTATGATTTCAAATTCTTCAGGGGTGAGCTTGCCGGGTTTTAAAATAATTTTATCCGGGATGCCTATCTTTCCTGTATCATGCATGGGGGCTGCATAATAGATGGTTTCAATAAATTCCTGGGGAAGATCTAATTTTTCAGCCATGAGTAAACAATATTCCCCGATTCTTACAATATGGTCTCCTGTGTCTTCATCTTTATACTCCGACGCCATGACCAGGCGGTGAATGGAATCAATATAGGATTCCTTGAGTGCTTCATGGGCTTTTATTGCTTCCTGTTTGAGATGCCTTTCCCGTACTACGCGATTGATCCGAAGAATCATTTCTCTTGGTGAAAAAGGTTTTTCAACAAAATCACTTGCGCCGAGATTAATGACTTCATCGTATTGGTAACTGTGAATCTGGCCGGTCATTATAATAACATCGGCAGTAAATTTAGATTTGATCTTTTTAGCAAGCTCGATCCCATCCATGATCGGCATATCAATATCGGTAACCACTATATCAAAATTCTGTTCGGAGATCATTTCCAATGCGTCTGCACCATTCTCAGCAAAGCTGCAGGAATAGTCCGTTCTACCCATGGTATTTTCAAGCAGGTCTCTTATCATGGGCTCATCATCAACAATTAAAATATTGATTTTTTTTTGTGAATCTGTGGAAATAACATTATCCATTATGGGCTGCCTTGATTAGAATTTTGAAATTTAAATGCAAAATGATTTCTTAGCCGATTCCATATTTTTTCTATATTTTCAATATAATGGACTTTTCTTATTAATATGTAAATATAAGTTTAAAAAAATTATGAAGTTAAACAACCATGGCCAGCTGGAATACTAAATCCAGCAGGCGTAAATATCATTACATAAATAATGAATTATCAGTTTACAGGCAAAATTGTCAAGCTTGCATTGTAAAATTGGATTTACTCCTTGTTTTTTCCTGCATTTTATCGCTAAACCGCTTAACATGATCCATGATAATGTCAGAAGCTTTTTTTGCATCATTGATTTTCATTGCTTCAATGATCTTCTCAAAGTCAGTTAGATTTTCAAGGGTCCTTTCTTTGTTCATGGGAAGATATTCATCATAATATTGATGAATATTGTCATGAATGGTTTTCTGTACGAACTGGAACACAGGGTTTTGTGTCATGATGCCAATATAGGTGTGCATTTTTTCATCTGTTTTAAGAAAATTTTCCCAGTCATTTTTTTCATAATAGTCTTTTGCCTGATTAAACATTGTTTCCAGTTCTGCAATCTCTTCTTTTGTGGCTCGCATTGCAGCAAGCTCTACCAGGCTGCCTTCGATTTTAATTCTAAATTCTGATAAATGTTCAATAGAGACTTCTCCTGAACGGATTAGAAGGGCCAGAGACTCAACAATGGGTTCTGCATCAATGCGTTTGACAATTGCACCACCTGAAACTCCCAGTTTGATTTCAATGAGTCCTTTTTGCTCAAGCACCCTTAAAGCTTCCCTTAAGGTTCCCCGGCTTGTATTGAACAAGTCTTTTAATTCTCTTTCCGCCGGAAGCCTGGCACCGGGTTTAAGTTTACCTTTTATAATGGCATCCTGTATCTGTTCAACCACATCCTGGAATACTCTGTTTTGCTTGGCCTTTTTAAACATAGGAATCTCCTGCCAGTACTAAAAAAAATTACAGATTTTTATTCAAAAACTATTTAAATTGTTCTATCCCGGAAAAATCTCTATATAGATTAAAATGTTTTAAAACATCTATGTCATCTTGTGTCAACTCACAAGTGGCAATCCTTGTTAATATCTCTCCAAGCCCTGGTCCCAACATATAGCCCTGACCGCACAGGCCTATGGCATTAATAAATTCAGGAAATTCTTTTGTTTCTCCGACAATGGGGAATCCGTCAGGTGTCATGGGGTATTGTCCCCTCCAGGTACGTCTGACCTTAAGATTGGCAAGTTTTGGAAAAAGCTCCACCATTCGTTTTGCAACCTGGGGAAGGAATACAGATGTAGCTTGACTGGCTGTTCCTTTCATCAGATGCTTGGGTGTCAGGCAGAAAATCACCTGGCCCTCATTATTCTGGTAAAAATAAAAATTGGCTGAATCTTCTGTGTCAGGATCTTGGGAAGGCCTTAAATCAACTATCATGGGACCGAAAAATCTTTGAACAGGTTCTGTTATGGCGCCTTCATGGCTGTCAGGCACCACGGGAAAATCAAGGCCGATCATCTGTCCCATCTGCCGGGCATGATTTCCTGCGGCATTGATAACTTTTGCAGCTTTGTATTCGCCTTTGTTGGTTGTTATTTTTATTTTTTTATCATTTGAAACAAGGATGTCTAAAACGCTTTCGTTGAATTTATATTGTGCACCATATTCAAGGCTTTTAAAATAAAAGGCATTAATGGCTAAAAGGGGTGAAGCACTTCCGTCTCTGGGTGAATAGGTGGCACCCTTTAGATTTTTTTCATTAATGCCCGGTACGATTTTAAGATATTCTTTTGGTGTCAGCCAGTCAATATCCAGGTTAAAGGATTCCTGGATTTTCATTAAATCCTTTAATTTTTTGGCGTCCTCATCTGTATAAGCAGGAAAACTGTATCCGTTCTGAATCCAGCCGATATCATCACCATGAATTTCTTTCCAGGTTGAAAATATTTCAATACTTCTCTGGCAGGTGGTAATTTTACCTTTATCAGAATGGGTTGCCCTGATTCCACCGATGGCTTTTTTGTTCTGGCCCTGGCCTGGAGATGCCAGGGCATCGATGACAAGTACCTTAATCTTATTTTGAGCCATGGACATTGCAGTGGGTACTCCAACAGAACCTGCACCGATAATTATAACGTCATAATTTTTCATTACTGACCTCCATTGGCAAATTTGCCAAGAGGGACTTCTATAAAAAGGGGACGTCGAACATTTTTAACAATATTTTTTCGGGCGGTTTTTTGTGCCCAAAAGATCTGATTCATCAGGTTTTCACAGGTTTTATACCCACAGGGTCCCATGCCGGCCCTTGAAATCGCCTTGATCTGATTCATATCTGTAATGCCTTTTCTGACAAGATCTCTTATTTGATCTGCAGTTACTCTTTCACAAAGACATACCACCTCATCGTCCCGGATATGATCATGGGGAATTTTTTGGATCAGCTCTTTTGTAATTTCTTTTTCCTGGATGGTAAAGGCCACTACTTTTTTTGCAATTTTTTTTGGAACTTTTACCCTTACAATCTGGGTGCGGTCACTATCTTTTGTCGCCCTTGCGCCAATGACATTATAGGTTCCTAATGATTTGCCATTCACATCCACAAGGGTAATTTCATCATTTTTTGAAACTTTAAAGTTTGAAATTTCATAGGGGAGAAAAACAACAGGGTTTTCAGGATCTTTTCTGTAATCCACAAGAGTGATGGCAAGACCCGGGCAGATGGCAAGGCATTTCATGCATCCTTTACACTTGCCGTCAAATTTGGGCAGCCCTTTAATGGGATCTCCCTGCATCTGGATCAAGTCTTCCGGGCACACAGTGCTGCAGGGGTTACAGGGTATTTCCTGTTTGCAGTGAATCACAGGGAAGATTCCGTCTTCATCCATCAAGGCAAGAATTTCCTGAACAGGTCCTGGATGAGATTTTAAAATATCTGCTTTTTCATACCAGGATTCAGGGATTTGTTTTGCATCAGGTTTGAAATATTGAACAACTTTTACACCTGCAATTTTACCATTGAACATGGCTGAAGATGCTTCGGCAATCTGGGAAGCATCACCTGCGGCAAACACCTTGATGCCTGCAGATTCAGCTTCCTGAGTAAATTCTGAAACCGATTCAAGACCAACTGCGATAAGAATCGTGTCACATTCAAAGGTTTTATGGGTGCCCTCAATGACCTTAAAGTTCTTGTCGATCCCGGCTATGGTAACAGAAGAAACAGATTCTTCCCCATTGGCCGATACAATGGAATGGGAAGTGTATATGGGTACACCAAGCCTTTTAAGCTTGTCTTCATGAACTTTGTATCCTCCGCATTTGGGAAGGCCCTCGGCAAGGCCCACAACTTTTATACCGGCCTGCAATGCATGGTAGCCTGCAATAATACCCACGTTACCGCCTCCGATGATAAAGAGTTTTTCCGTGGGTTTGACAAGATCCCGGTTCACAAGAGTCTGGAAGGCGCCTGCACCATATACCCCTGACAATGAATTGCCTTTGAATCTTAAAAATTTTTCCCTGGCTCCAGCAGCATTTAAAATTACTTTTGGGGTGACAATTTTATAAACTCCATGTTTGAGGATACCTACTTTTTTGTCATTGAATACATAAAGTGCTGTAGAATTTTTCCATACTTTTATATGAGAGCCTGCTTCAACCTTTTGGGCCAGCATACCGCCGATATCCATCCCGCGCATGCCTGCATAGGAGTCTTTTTGGGAGCCGAAAAATTTATGGGTCTGAAGAACAAGTTTTCCGCCAAGCTCATCTTTATCATCCACAAGAATGGTATTGATCTTTTCTTGCTCCAATTGAAGGGATGCGGATAATCCCGCAGGTCCGCCGCCAATGATTAGCACATCAATTTCCAGATGTTCAATATTGCTGATTTGAGGATTTTTATCCACATCAGGCAGCCTTGGCAGCCCTTTAACACTTTCAACAATCATATTTTCCCTGACAGGAGTCATACACGCTTTTACGGGTATGCCATTGGCGATGACAGTGCATTTTGCGCATTGACCATTGGCACAGAAAATGCCTTGGGCAGAACCGTCTTTATGGTGATGACCGAATATTTTGATATTGTTTGCAAAAAGTGCTGATGAGATCATCTCATCTTTTATTGCCTCAAGTTTTAATTTGTCCCAGTAAAAAAAGGCTGGTTCTTTTTTTGGAATATCTAAAATAGGGTGGGATTTGATTCTATTTTTTGTCATATTTTCTCCTGCTATTTAAAAATAACATCAGGAATTTTATCATTATATAATGCTAATGGTTAAACCATTCAAAATTATTTGTCAATCAATTTTTAAACCACTTTAGTCCTGATTTTAAACCTTTATATTTTATAAGATTTTTTTGTCTTATAATTGTATTGTGGTGGTTTTTTCGTCACGGTTTTTTTTTGTTTTTCCTTATTGACAGGATTTTTTTCAACAAATATGGGGGTCATGGAAAAAGGATCTAAACCTGTATAATACATCAGTGTTGAATAGGTAGAAGGAGATGGGGTAAAAATCTGGACCTGCTCGGGAGTCATCTTAAGCTTTTGGCTTGCAAATTTTTTTAAAGCATCCATATCTTTCATATTACACCCGGGGTGGGCTGCAATTAAATAGTAGGTTAGAAATTGTTTTTTTCCAGCCTTTTCAGACAATGCATCAAATTTATTTTTAAATTGTAAGAGCATGTCGATATTCTGTTTGCCCATTAGGTTTAAAACATGGGGCATTGTATGTTCCGGTGCGATTTTCATTTGGCCTGAAACATTGTCTTTAACAATTTTTTCAAGGTAGGCAGGGCCGTTTTTTTTGTCATTTAATATTAGATCATAACGGATTCCCGAGCTTATAAAGACTTTTTTAATACCGGGCAATTGTTCGATTTTTTGGATCAGTCTCAATTGTTTTGAATGATCAGGGGCAAGGTTTTTGCAGGGTTCAGGAAATAGGCAGCGCTTATCCTTACAAGCCCCTTTTTTAAGCTTTTTTTGGCATTCAAACCCGTACATATTTGCAGTGGGTCCGCCAAGATCAGTGATATATCCTTTAAAATCCTTAAGGTGTGAAATGGCTTTTGCTTCAGCTATAATGGAATCTTCACTTCGAAATCTTATGGTTTGGCCCTGGTGAATCGAAATGGCGCAAAAATTACACTCGCCATAGCAACCATAGTGGGTGGGAATGGAAAATTGTATGGTTGAAAGCGCCTTGACGGATCCCAGCTTTTTATAAAACGGGTGAAGGTCTCTTTCAAATCCAAGAGAATGGATATGGTCAAGTTCTTTTGTGGTGCTAAAAGGCTCCGGCGGGTTTAACACCAGATAGCGGTCATTGTGTTGTTGACAAAGCCGTTGGGCGGTTATGGGATCATTGTTCTCATAAAATATGTGAAAACTTTTAATATAGTCATCCCTGTTTTTCTGAACGACGTCATAGGAGGGCAGCTCTTTTCCTTTTTTATTCTTTGAAATAAAGGCAACACCGTTCAAATCCCCTGGATTTATATTTTCTTTCAGAGCAAATGCGAATTTAACAATGGAGCTGTGGGCCATGCCAAACAAGAGATAATCGGCTTTTGCATCAAAAAGGATTGATCTTCGAATTTTGTTTGACCAGAAATCATAATGGGCTATTCGCCTTAAGCTTGCTTCAATTCCGCCCAGGACAATGGGACAGGTATTTTTAAAATATTGTCTGACAAGATTGGAATAGGCAATTACAGCCCTGTCGGGTCGTCTATTATTAAAACCACCGGGTGTATAATCATCTTTTTTTCTTTTTTTTTTCAGGGCAGTGTAATTTGACACCATTGAATCCACACAGCCCCCTGTAATCCCCCAGAAAAGAGCGGGTTCTCCTAACCTTGAGATATCTGTTTCACTATCCATGTCGGGCTGGGCAATTATTCCAACACGAAACCCGTTATCCACAAGAACTTTCCCTATGATGGCAATGCCCATAAAAGGGGAATCAATATAGGAGTCTCCCGTCACAAGGATTACATCAAGCCGGCTCCAATTGAGTTTTGTTAACTCTTTTTTTGTTGTGGGAAGAAATATGATTGACACCTGTGTTTAAAAAATTTGTATCCAATATTCAATTGGATGCACCATACAAGATAAGCCTTTGGATTGCAATCCTGGCAATGATTTCCAATATGCTTTTGAACCAGAAAAGATTGGGGAATAAAAGTATTAAAAACTGAAATAGGCGCTCAGTAGTACACGGGTACAACATGTGCCGGGATTTAATACAAAAATTTTATGACTGTTAATAGTCCACACCCCATCAGAATGGAACCGCTTAATTTTTTTTGTTTAACAAAAGCCTATTTTTTCATTCTACTCAGTCTCCAATTATGTAGCGACTTTTTTTTGTTGCGAGTTTATCCCGCCTGATCCCGCAGACCCCACCCCTTATTTTTAAAATAATACCCCGCCAGCCTTTCGTATAGACTTATCATAGATCTGAGGAGGTACCAGGGTTATGAAAAAGAAAATACGGGGACGAAGGTGCAAACACTGTGATGACTTATTAAAGCCGGACCCTTGTTTGAAAAAAAATACCGGCAACCCGTGCCGGGCCCTGTAGGATAAGTCTATGCCTGACGTGCTTTTGAGTAACCGACGGGATAATAAATTTTCTAAAAATATCCATTTAGGGAATTTGGCAATGTCGCCATTTTCCCTAAATGGTCAAATACTACCCGGTGCGTTTGCGGCCTTGTGTCAGACTTTGATTCAAAAACCCTCGGGACTATTGCCAATAATCCGGGGCCTGGTGATATGAAATAGCAATATAAACAGATACAGATCTCACACCATATCAAAATCGACGTCGCTTAACTTTGTCTCCAATTATGTAATGGAGCCGTATTAAATTCGGTCTTGCTCATTTCCATATAATTGATTTTTACGTACAAGGATATAAAAACTGTCTATACCAGATCTGGTATTTGGGAAAAATTCAAAAACCCGGACTGGTGAAAGAAGCGCTCGGTAAATTGAGGGATTTGACCCCTGGCAGATAATACCGGGCCCTCGCGAGTATCCTTTATTCAACAATTTACAGAAAGGGAGTAGAAAATGATCATCTTTCAAAAAGGTTATATAGATATAAAAATTTTCGATTTAAATTTTCGTTGAATTTTATATCACTTTCATGGAATTGCCAAAAAGATGAATTGTATCCAAGAGCTTCGGCAAATTGCCATTGATGCATAAATTTCTGACCATTAAATTTTTCAAGTGCCCTTATCTGTTCGTCTGAGATCCAATTTGAATCTATAGAATTTATTTTATCCATTGTTATTTCCATCTTATTGATCTCAGACGCAGATAACACAATATTCAGGATTTTTGGTGTCAAGGAAATGTGAGCAGATAATGCTTTCTTCATTTTAACCGCTGATTCAAATTTTTTACCCATAAGAGTTTTAAGTTCGTTGCTTGAGAAACCGGCGTTATCTATTTTGTATGCTGCCTGTTCGGTGATCTGATAGGGAACCGGTTTGAAAGTTTTTTGCATAAATACATTCTGCATGAAAAAAAGGCTGACAAAACTGATTAAAGCAGCGATCACCGGGGTGATGATCCACCCGCTTGAGATACCACCGACCATCTGCCAGTTAATGCTTTTCCCTCCTCTTAACAATCCCATACCAAGGACGGCACCCACAATGGCCTGTGAGCTTGAAACCGGAACCAGAGGAATGGCAGGCAGCCCATGGGACAATAAGAATCTCTCCAGGCCCTGGGAGGAGAAAAAAAACAGGACGATTGAATGGGCCAATACGGCCACAAAGGCTGCCACAGGGGACAGATCCATTATCCCTGAACCCACGGTATTCATCACCCGTTTTGAATATGTCAGCACACCAATAGCGATGGCAACCCCGCCGATGAGAAATAGTTGCTGGGCAGCCGAAAGGTGAAACAAGCCAAAAAAAGAGAGGTCTGAAAGGGGAGAGACCGGAATAAACACACCCATGACATTGGCAATATTGTTTGCTCCCAGGGAGTAGGAACCAAAAATACCCGCAAGAAGCAGTCCATTGCGGGTATATCTATCCAGGGTGAACATATGAATTTTAAAAGAAGAGATGATAAATACAATTATTTTATAAAAAATGATGGCAATGAGTGCCGATACAACAGGGCATAGTATCCAGGTTGAAACAATTTTTGTTAGAGAGTTGACATCGGTTAACGCCCCTGTAAAGAAATTCCATCCGATGATAGCGCCCACAATGGCCTGGGAAGTTGACACGGGGAACCGGGCCAGGGTCATGAAATAAACACTTAAAGCAGATGAAAGCGCAACGATAAAAGCACCGCCCAATGCATTTACAGCACCCAGCTTCCCCAGGGTATGGGATGCACCTGCACCACTGACAACTGCACCCAGGATAATAAATACACTGCAATAAATTGCCGCGGTCCGAAATCTGATCATCTTTGCGCCCACGGCAGTGCCAAACACATTTGATGCATCATTGGCACCTAAAGACCAGCCGAGAAAGAGTCCGCTTGATAAAAAAAATGCAAACATTTAAATCTCCTATAGCGAGCGCTTGATAACAAAAATACTCAGATCGTCGGCCACATCTTCAGCCCTGTCTGCAATTTTATCGACATGCCGGACAAAATCGCGCAACTGCATCTTCTGACTCAACCGCATTTCATCCTGCCTGAAGATTCTTTTTTGAAGCAGTGTGGAGACCTTGTCCGCTTCGGTTTCCCAAAAAGAGACCTTGTGCATGTGATTTGCAATGGAAGAGATGTCCTTAAAAAAACTTCTTGATGATTGCGCAAGCGCTTCCGATGCGTTTACAACATTTCTAACAAGCTCTTTAAAATCCTCGTGGAACCTTTGGTCAATTTCAACACCTTCTATATCAAAACGATACAGAGCGCCTTTAAATCGGTCCAAAAGTCCATCCAGGCTTTCAAGCAGGTCAAGCACATCGCCTCTGGATTCAGGGATCAATGTTTTGCGATACAATTTTTCTTCAATGGAGCGTCGAAGCGCATCCCCCTTGTGCTCAATCTGCGTAATTTCATCAATGGTTCTTTGAAACCTGTCCTTTTTACCACTTAAATAGATATCAACCCCGGATTTAAACAATAATCCCGCTTCACTGAACTGGTTTAAAAAATTGTCTATCTCTTTTTCGATACTGATACTTTTTTTTAATATATTATCCATAATTTTATACCCTGATGTGAATGATAAGTTTAATTGTCTGGCAAACAAAAAAATACTGATTAATAATAAAAATCATCTACAGAATGTTTTAACCCTTATGTCTTAATAATAATTATAATACTATCCATAAATATTTATTATATATACTCAGATTAAACAAGTATCAGCTATTTCTTAAAAAAATATTGCCGCTCCCATAAGATGAGGAATTTCCCTGAAAGAGGGGAAACATGGTTAGCAACTTTTTGGAAAAAATTTACGCAAAATGGTTATCATGGACCATCCCCGTAACACTAATAAGATACCGATGATACTTGCGATAAATTTTCAGCGCATTAGAAAAAGTCCAACTTAACAGTCAATAGCTTTTCAAGTTTTTTTACGGCAGCTTTGACTGCGAAAATAATAACACTGTCCCCGGGTTTAATAACACTGTCCCCTATAGGAATAATGATATTTATTTCTCTGATGATACAGGCTAAGATCGCCCCTTTCGGGAATGAAATTCTTTTTAATGGTTTATCGGTAATGCCTGAAGATTCAAGTGCTACCGCTTCAATAAATTCCCCTCTTTCACCAAAAATAGAAATATCAGATAAAACTTTTCCCTTTCTTACTTCCTGTAGAATAGAGCTGATGGCAGATAATCTTGGACTTACAACTTTTTCAATACCAATGGTAGAAAGCAAAGGGAAATAGTTAGATTTCTCAATCCGTGTGATCGTGGTTTGAACACCTAAATTTTTTGCGAGCAGGGAAACAAGAATATTCGTTTCATCATCATTGGTGGCCGACACAACGACATCACTATTCCCTACATTCTCTTCACGAAAAAGCTTCTGGTCAGATCCGTCACCGTGAAGAATAACAGTTTTATTCATCTTTTCTGATAGATAATGACAACGATTGATATCTGATTCTATAATTTTTGTTTTTATCGAATCCAACTCAAGCATTTTTGCCAGCCTTTCACCAATTCTACCACCCCCGATGATCAAAGCATTTCGGACCGGTTGTATCTTTTTCCCAAAAAGGTTTAGAGTCTTTTTAAGTTTTTTGGTTTCACTAATAAAGTATATTAAATCTCCAGCCTGAATTTGTGTGTTTCCCCTTGGAACAATCACTTCATTACTTCTTATAACAGCAGCTATCAAAGGCCGATCTTCACCGAATTTAGAAGAAAAATCAATCAGCTTCATTCCTGCCATTGGAGAATAGGAGTCAAGCCGGATACCGACATATTTAACTCTTCCATCGACAAAATCACCAACATCAACAGCACCCGGCACTTCCATAAGTTTTCTTATGGTATTGACGACTTCAATCTCTGGGTTAATGATGGTATCAATATGGGGGTTCTCTTTTTTCAATCTCTCGTGATAGGGGTCGAAATCAGAATTTCGAACTCTGGCAAGTTTTTTGGTTGTGGGTGAGATCAAGTTGACCATAAGACATGTCAAAAGATTGATCTCATCGCTGTCAGTTACTGCCAGAAATATCTCGGCATCTTTAATACCGGCTTCAATTAATGCTTTCGGGTTGCTTCCCGATGCCGTAACAGTTTGAACGTCAAGATTCTCAGCAAGGCGTTGAATAGCGCTTTCATCCTTGTCAATTACTGTTACCCGCTTGCTTTCAGATGCAAGCCGATTGGCAATATTATAGCCGACTTCTCCAGCACCAACAATAATAATTTTCACAATCTTAATCCTGATTACAGCTTTTGATTACTGATACAAATTTATCAGGTTATATCAAATTTAGGGATAAGTTTCCTACTATCAGCTGATTTAGCTCTACCCTTTATCCATTTTGGCAAGTCCTTTGAGGATACCCAAAGGTGATTGACCAAGAGCCAATGCCTCCATTTGTTTCATTCTTTCCTGATCATGTTCAAATTTCTTTTTCAGTCTTTTCTCATACGACTCTTTTATGGCATCAACAAGCTTGTCAAAATCACAGGGCTTTTCAAGTATTTTAAAGGCGCCTAACTTTGTGCAGGTGACGGCGGTTTCGATTGTGGCATGGCCTGACAAGATGATGACTTCCAGATACTTATGGGTTTTTTTTAAAATCTCAAGGACCTGGACCCCATCAATCCCGGGCATCTGCAGGTCGATCACCGCTACATCAAACCGACCTTTTTTTGCCGCTTCAATGGCTTCATTACCATTTGTGGCGGATGTGATTTCAAAAAGCTTAAGCTTCAAACGTTTGGTTATTGTTTCTAAAAATTTAATTTCATCATCAACCATAAGAAGACGAATCATTTTATCGTTTGCCATTATTCCCTCCTTTTTTGAATATAAAGTTATATTTTTGTCCTATTTATCGTTTAACTTTTCAAATTTATTTGCAGTTCTTTTTCCAATGCAACAATCTCCTTGCTAACGTATGGAACCCAGATATCGAGTTTTTGATTTGAGGAGTTTATATTCAACTCAAACCCGAGAAATTTGGCTGCCCGCTGGATATCAGGGGTTGGGAATCCGTCTAAAATAAAATTAGTTGGGGTTGAAATAATTAGACTTGTCCCATCTTTTTTTTGGGAATCAAATTGAATAAGAACATGGCCATCCGGCCCAGTGGATTCATAGACAAAAAGTAAAATCTGATATATCAAGCTTTCCATAAGAAAAGGGCATGTTAAAACAGGTTTATCTTCCTTATCCCCATTTTCAATTTCAACCTTGCTTGAAAAACTTAAAAAATTTGATAATTTTACTGTAAGCTCCACTGTTTCAAAAATTTTGATCTCTTTAATAGGGACATCAACACTGTGGGCAAATTGATTCATTTGTTTGATTGTATCAAACCCGCGTTGAATGTCTTCGGCAATACTCTCGGTACAGTTTTCAAGTAATGAGAGCTTAAGATCCTCGCCTTGTTTTGCCAGATCGGTCAAATCATTTAAAAAACCGGCTGTTTCAGAAATAATCGCTAAAATATTTTTTATCTCATGGGAAATACTTGCATTTACTTTTCCAAAAAATTTAAGTCCTTCAATGCTTATAAAATTAGTTGCATTATTCATTTTTACGTTTACTCCTATTTTTACAAAATAGATGATTCAAAATGTTGCTCAATTAAAGAAAGTATAATTCACTATCCGTTTTTTATTATTTTGTTTAAATCCTCTATTAAAATTTCAATATCCAGAGGCTTCGATAAATATAAATCTTCCTCTATCATGTTCGACTCAGATTTGCTTGCAACCCCATGGCCGGTAACAAAAATAAACTTTAGGTCAGAATCTATAACCTTAAGTTCTTTTTTTAATTGAATTCCACTGATTCCCGGCATTTTGATATCCAAAACCGCAGCATCGTAGACAGTGTCCCTGACTTTTTTAATCGCATCTTCTCCTGTAAATGCGATGTCTGCCTGAATCCCTCTCATTATCAGTCGTTTTGCCAACATGTTGATAAATTTTTGTTCATCATCAACGAGAATTATTTTCATCCCAACTCCTTTTCCTGGATTTTGACTGGTAACACTATTGTAAAAGCTGTTCCGACATCTTTTGTGCTTTGAACAGATATGGTTCCATCAAGTTTCTTAACAAGTCCATATGTGATGGAAAGTCCAAGTCCGGTACCCTTCTTCCCTTGTTTTGTGCTAAAAAACGGCTCGTGAATTTTTACTAAATTTTCTTCGGGGATGCCGCATCCTGTATCCTGAATAACGATTTTAATGGTTCCCATGGTAATCCAGGAGACTATAATATTTATGCTGCATCCCTCATCAACTGACTGGAAAGCATTATTAATCAAGTTGATAAGTATCTGCTGCAGCTTGCCTTTGTCTGTAATTATTTCAGGAATGATATCAGGAAAAGAAGTGCTGACATTGATCTCTCTGTATTCCGCCTCCTTTTTATGAAAGTTCAAGACATCGGCTATTATTTCTTTTAAACATACCTTTTTGATTTTAATGTCAAATTGTCTTACAAATCCCAGAAGCTGCTGTGTAATCGTCCCGCACCGATCGACTGAATCAAGAATAGAATCAATATATTCGAGTATTTCTTCATCATTTCGGGGTTCATCTTTAAAGGAAAATAAATCTTTTATATAGCCCGCTGTTTGATTTATTACAGCCAAAGGATTGTTAATCTCATGGGCGACACCAGCTGCCAGCTGGCCGATAGAAGCAAGTTGATGACTTTGTTCCATCTGGAGCATTGTTTCGGCCTTTGCCTTGTCAACCAGAAAAAGTTTGTTCACCATAAACGTTGATGCAAAACTGATCACAAGAATAATTAAAACCGTACTGATACCGACGGTCCAATTGATATTTCGACGTAAGTCCAGCCACGTATGCATCATGTCTGCTTTCTTTTTTTGAACAACAAGGATAAAAGGTGTTCCCACAATTTTTGTTGAAATGAATGAGTGCTTTGAAATAAAGAGGTCTGTTTTTTTTGGGGGTGTTTCCACTATTTTTCTGTTGCCTGATTTTTTTGGAAGAATTAAATGAGTTTGCTCAAAAATACTGCCATAGGTAACAGAAGGTGTCTGTAAAATACCTTCATTGTTGACAAGAAAAAGATCGGCATGATCTCCCGTCCTGTATGAAGTTAACTTTTGAAATAATCTTTCAGTATCAAGGGTTGCTCTCAATATAAAAAAAGAACCATCTGGTTTGACAGATCTTACAGCTATGATAATATGGGGAAGATCTCTATAACCATTGAATACTTCACTGATAAAATATTTTTTTCCCAGACTCTCAGAAAACCACGCCTGATTTTTATAATTTTTCCCCTCAAGGTTGAATGGCCCGGTATAGTTGATCTGGTTGCCATCCGTATCAATGACGCTTAAATCGGACAGACCGCCAAACCCGAGTTTCAAATTTTTAAAAATTTCATCCAGTTTTCTTTTATTCGTTAATTTGTCATATCCGATTTCATTTACAGTAAATATAAGCGCATCTAATCGTTCTTCCATGAAAAAATTAATAGCGTTTGTTGCGTTGCTGCTCAGTCTTTCAACCCGAAGGTTCAACTCTGAGTCGACGGATTTTTGAATCAGTTGATAATGTATAATAGTCACAAGACATAATGGTAACAGGGCAGTAGCAATTAAGATAAGAACACTCAAAACCCATAAACGCCAATAATCCGTAAAAGTATAAAATGATTTCAAGTGTGAATTCGGCCTGTGGTTATGAAACTTTGGCAAAAATTTTTTTATAACTGTTTGATTAATTTTAATCATTCGGCGCCTCTTTGATATGCTCCAAAATGGTCATGAGGTTATCGATATTGATAGGTTTATACATAAACTTAAAGGCACCAAGACTTTCACATTCCTTTTGATCCTTTTCAGATCCATGCCCTGTCATAATAGCCACAGGAATAGTGGGATGGATTTTTTTTATGCGTTCCAATACTTGTGTACCGTACATATCAGGTAATTGGAGGTCAAGGAGAATAAGTGATATAAAGCTCAGATGTGTTTCAATCCATTGAAGTGCCGTTTTGCCGTCATGGCAAACTTTTGAATGGTATTCGCGCAATTCAATTCGTCTGGCCAGCATGGCAGCAAATTTTTCCTCATCATCAATAATTAATATGTCAATGTG
>Ga0209045_1000900_pt1 | contig 30963 bp, 25 predicted proteins | sample SaaInlLV_10m_DNA_4_FD_184664 | JGI IMG/M metagenome (GOLD analysis project Ga0209045, IMG submission 184664) | Marine microbial communities from expanding oxygen minimum zones in the Saanich Inlet - Saanich Inlet SI072_LV_200m_DNA (SPAdes) (version 2) | ecosystem: Environmental > Aquatic >...
CCCTCGACAGAGGCAATGGACGCATCGCCTGCGCGGGCGCAGGGTTCGGGATCGAGCGGCTCACCTACGGCATCCTCGGCCTGGAGAGCGTGCACCAGGCTTACCCCTTCCCGAGATTGGCCGAAGCGAAAATTGCCATCTGAGGATCAGGCTAGACCGCGACCTCGGATGATGCCCACGTCCCCTTGCTCACGTGCGCCTCGCGTTCGCGCTCTGCCTGCTTGCGAATCCGGTAGGCACAGTCTCGGACAACGCTGTAAAGCAATACACAGCCATCGTCCAGGCTGTCCGTCTCTCCTTCGTCCGCCAGAATGGTCATTTCCCTGGCGAGTTCAAAGGCCGCGCGTATATGTGCGTTGCACTTCTCGTTCTTTCTGTTCATTGAGAAACTCCACGTGGGCAGGGCGCTCGTATCCGTGACGCCATGGGTAAGCCAAATACATGCCAACTGCATGGCACACGTCGTGGATCCGCCTCAGAATCAGGCATGAAGAGCTGAAGCGGGAGGGCAGGGAAGGCGTGTTTATCTCCGCTCTTTCGAGACAGCACATGTCTCACTCCCGAGCCCAGATGAAACACGTCGCGAAGAAGAAAGCCCCTCTCGGGATGTCCGAGAGAGGCCCTTGGAGCACGAGAGGTCCTCAGCCTTCACAGGCACCGATCGTGGCGGCCGCGAGCTGCAGCCCAAACTCACGGCACTGATTCAAGGCTTCACCATCCGGAACGTAGTTGATCCGCAGGGGATCAGTCACCATCTGGTATTCCATGTCTGTCAAAGCAGCGTGGAGATGCTTCGAGGCTTCACCTGACCAGCCGAACGACCCAAACGACGCAGCGACCAGATTGCGCGGTTTCAGCCCCCGGATGTACATCATCACATCCGCCACAGCGGGAAGCATGTTGTTGTTCATCGTGGCCGAACCAACGACCAATGCACCGGCATCCAACAGCTCGGTGATCACATCACTGCGATGGCACGCCGTCATGTTCATCAAGGCGACCTGCAGGCCGCCTTCGGCGAGTCCGTCAGCGATCACCTGAGCCATTTTGACCGTACTGCCCCACATCGAGTCACACACGACCACCGCCTTCCGAGTCGGCTCCTGAGCAGACCACCGGGCATAGTTCCCAACGATCTGCTGGATACCGTCTTGCGTACGCCAGATCGGGCCATGGTCGGGAGCCACCATCTTCAGCGGCAGATCCAACTCTTCCACTTTGGTCAGCGCTTTGTCAATGAACGGCGACAGGTGCAACAGAATGTTGGCGAAATACTTCGCGGTCTCATAGTCGATGATGCTTGGATCAATCTCGTCGACAAACCGCTCACAGCTTGCCAGGTGCATTCCGAAGGCATCCTGGCTGAACAGGATTTCCCGCTCAGGCAGGTAACTGACCATACTGTCGGGCCAGTGGCACATGCGTGTTTCCACAAAGGCGAGCGACAGGTCGCCCAAGTCAAGGGTGTCGCCGTCGCCAACCACGCTGACCGATTCCCGGTCAAGGTGGAAATGGGCCGCCAATGCACGTTGGCCCATGCGTGAAGCATAGACCTGTTCCGGCTGAATAGCCTCGATTGCCCGGGGAAGGCAGCCGGAGTGGTCCATCTCGGCGTGGTTTGACACGATGTACTCGATCTCTCCAGGCTCGATCACCGACGCAATGCGGCTCATCATCTGGTCAAAAAACGGTGCCTTTACAGTATCAATCAGCACCGGTTTCTCAGCCAGAACCAGATAGGCATTGTAGGTCGATCCACGGCTGGTCAGGTAGCCGTGGAAGTCCCGCAGATCCCAGTCAATTGCGCCGACCCAGTAGACTTTGTCGGCAATCTTGGTCGCCTGAAACGCTTCACTCATCCTTGCTATCCCCGCCGCGGCGGGCTCCTCTCTATTCTGCGCTGTCTGCGGGAGGCGTATAGACACGCTGGCCGAGCTCACGATCCAGCATGAAGAGCGCACCCGGGGCTCCCGCCATCAGCTTCAGCTGTTGGATGATGCCGTCAACGTTTGCTTCCTCTTCCACCTGCTCTGCGACGAACCATTGCAGCGCGTTCAGAGTGGCGAAGTCCTTCGCCTCGGAAGCCGTAGCAACGATGTTGTTGATCCGGCTCGTGACCAGTTCCTCGTGCTCCAGAGCATTCTCAAAGGCCGCCAGGGGCGAGTCCCACTCAGTCGCGGGCGCATCGAAGCCGGGGATGATCACCCGCCCACCACGTTCGCTGATGTAATGGTAGAATTTCCGCGCATGGAACATCTCTTCTTCGTATTGGACTTTCATCCAGTTGGCAAATCCGGTCAGGTTCTTCTCGTCGAACCAGGTTGCCATCGACAGGTAGATGTTGGCCGAGTACATCTCGAACCCCATCTGGTCATTCAACGCATCAAGTATCTCTTTCTTAAGCATCGTACCGTGCCTTTCCGTTGGTCTTGGGGATGGTTGGGGCAAGCGGGCCCGGGGAATCCTGCCGGCCGGCGCCGAGCAAACGTGATCAGGCCTTCCAGAGCCCGTGTTTGTTGCAGTGTTCACGAGCAGTCGGGGGCTGGCACTCACACGCGCAGCAGCAGCAGAAAAAGGCCTCGGGCTTCTCACCAGGCTTCATATACGCTCTACTGACCACATCACCGCAGCTCAGCTCGATCCACTCGATGTAGTGGTCGTCCGCCATCGGGTGCGGAACGGAGCCGACAGTGACCTTGTAGCCGCCATCAACCTTCTCAATAACGGGGACGTGCTTCTCGGTGGCCGCATCAGCGGTCTTCTCGTCCAGCAGCGCCATCGCTTCGCCGCAGCACTCCGGCACGGGCCCGCCGCCCCGAAGCACCTCGATCTGGTTCCCGCAATGTCCGCACTCGTATACTTGCTTCTGTGTGATCATCTGATGTTCCTCTCATTGCTTGCTCGTTCTTGTGGACAGTCGTTGTGCGTCTTCTCTACCAGTTTTCGGCCAGCACCTCAAAGTGCGCCTGCGGATGGGCGCAGGCCGGGCAGACGCCGGGGGCTTCGGTACCTTCGTGCAGGTAGCCACAGTTCATACAACGCCAGACGAGGGGCTCGCTTTTCACAAACACCGCCCCTTTGTCAATGTTGGCCGCCAGCGCGAGGTATCGCTTCTCGTGCTGCTTCTCGGCCACGGCGATCGCCTCGAAGACAGCCGCGATACGGTCAAAGCCCTCTTCCCGGGCCACATTGGCAAATGACGGATACATGTCCGTCCACTCGTGGTTCTCTCCCGCGGCGCCCGCCTTCAAGTTCTCCGTCGTGCTACCGACGACCCCGAACGGGAACGCCCCGGTTATCTCGGTCTCGCCGCCTTCCATGAACTTGAATAGCCGTTTCGCGTGCTCTTTCTCCTGGTTCGCGGTCTCTTCAAAGATCTCAGAGATCTGCCGGAACCCCTCCTTCTTGGCTTTGCTCGCGAAGTATGTGTAGCGATTCCTCGCCTGTGATTCGCCGGCAAAAGCCGCCATCAGGTTCTTTTCAGTTTGACTCCCCTTCAGCGTCATAGCTCCTGTCCTCCTTAGATTACCCAGTGACACCCGACGGCCCGGTGGTCCGGTTGCCCCGTTTCACGGACGCTGCAGACGCCTTCCTCCCGCTTCCTCGAAACCATCGGAGAAGGTGGTACGGACAGTACGTCAGCTATCCAGACTAACGGTTCCTCGATTCCTCAGTTCCTATAGTACAATCACTCACAGATCAATGCTATCAACCAGACCCGGCCGGAAGGACCGTCACCTACGCTCCCGCCACACCGCTGTCCTGCCGACACCTCACGCACACGCCACGCCATTCCAGATAGACCGAATCGGCCTCCCCGACTGAAGAGAGAGCATCCGGGAAGTCGGCGAGCGCCCCCATCTCGATCCCTTCTACATCACTTACCGTCCCGCACTCAGTGCAGACAAAGTGAGGATGACGTTCCGTGTTGGAGTCAAAACGTGTCCGTTCACCCACGCCACCCACACGGGTGATCATGCGCTTCTCCTCGAGGAGCCGGAGTGTCCGGTAGACGGTGTCCAAGGAAATGGCGGGAATCCGACGACGAACCCTCCGGTATATCGTTTCAGCATCCGGGTGCTCCAACGTGGCGGCCAGTTCCCGGTGAATCTCCATTCGCTGGTGCGTTGCCTTCAAGCCCTGGCGACGACACAGCGCTGCGAATGAGCTCATGCGTCTCTCAATGTCTTCACCCGAGATCGCCACTTTAACTCCTAACAATAACCATTACTACATCGTAAAGATACTACAACAATTGAGAGGCGCAAGAACGGGATGGGATTTCTGTGGGGAGTGTCCGTTGCAGGGGAGCGGGAAGCGGGAAGCGCTACTGCTGTCCGTCGGCGAGCGCCTGTAGGCCAAGGCTGTCCAAGAGGTGGATGACTTTCCCATCAACGGTGACAAGCTGATCCGCCTGGAACTGTCCGAGCGTGCGGCTGAGCGTTTCAGGTGATGTTCCCAGACGCCCGGCGAGTATCTTCTTTGGCTCTTCCAGTCGCACACAGTTCCCACTGGCATGCTCCAGCAGATAGCCCGCCACCCGCGCGCCAACGTCTTTGAGCGACAGGTCGTCGACCAGCTTAACCATGTGCCGTAGACGCCGTGAGAGAGCGGCAAGCATGTTGAGGAGAATCTCCGGCTTCCTCCGGGCCTCGTCGAGGAAGGTCCTTCTGGTGAAGCAGAGCACCGTTGTCTTGACCAATGCACAAGCGTGGGCCGGGTAGCGTGTTCCCTCGAAGACGGGCACCTCAGCGCATGGTTGCCCGGGCGTGAGCACATGGATCACCTGCTCACGCCCGTCGTCAGACAGACGATAGATCTTTACCTTGCCCTTGCCCACAATGAACAGCCCTTCAGCCGCCTCGCCCTGCGTGAAGAGGAGTTCCCCACGCTCGTACTCCTCGGCGGAAGCCACCCCGGCGAGTTCACGTAGAGTCGTTGCGTCCAGCCCGCTGAACAGGGAGCAGCGTTCGAGACAGGCGACCTTTTCGACGGGGTGCAGGCGAAGGGTTCTCATCAAGGAATCTCCAAGTCATGCGGGCCTGTCCCTACTCTTGCCCGACGCTCGAGAAAGTCACCCTTCTCCTGGATTTTTCCTCCGTTTCTTGACGTAGATCAAGATTTGTGCCGAAACCGCCGTGTAGTTTCTCCTGTAACAGAACGACAGAAGCGGACAAACGAACCCCACGCAAGCATATTCGGAGATAGCGACATGCAACGCAAAATCATCAAGATCGACAGGGACAAGTGTAACGGCTGCGGAAACTGTGTGACTGGTTGCGCAGAGGGAGCGTTGGCAATCATCGACGGAAAGGCCGAGATTGTCAAAGACATATACTGCGACGGGTTCGGGGACTGCATTGGCACGTGTCCGACCGACGCACTGTCGTTCGAGGAGCGCGAAGCGGAGGCCTTTGATCCGGATGCGGTTCTGGAACACGTCCGGACAACCCGTGGGGAGGCCGGGGCAACGGAGTTCCAAGCCGCACACAAACGCCATGAGGCAAAAGCTACAGCCCCTAAGATCTCGCTGGGATGCCCGGGGATGCAGGCCAAGGTGATGGCCCGGGAGCATGCAGCCCCGGTCGCCCCGGCCGATGCAACCCCGAAAGTGCTTCAGCCGGAGATCCAGCAGTGGCCCCTCCAGCTCCACTTGGTGCCGCCTGGGGCCCCCTTCTTTCAGAATCGTGAATTCGCGCTCATCAGCACGTGTTCCCCGCTCGCGGCACCGGATGTGAACTGGCGCTTTGCGCGTGGCCGTGGCATCGCGGTAGCCTGCCCGAAGCTGGACCGCACGGAAGGATATGTGGACAAGCTGGCCGCAATTCTCGCAGACCCCAGCATCCCGAAGATCACGGTGGTTCGTATGAGCGTCCCGTGTTGCGGGGGCCTAACCCAGATCGCGCTGCAGGCCGCCGTAGAGTCAGGACGATCGGATCTGGTCGTTGAAGAGGCCACTGTAAGCCTGGAAGGCGACATTCTGGAAACCAAGCAAGTCAATCGGTGAACCCCAAGCACTCCCATTTTCCCCGAAACGTCATGCCGTAGGCAAACCCAAGAGAAGGAAGGTCAACATGTCAAACGAAATGTTCTGCTACCAGTGTCAGGAAGCTGCAGGATGCAAGGGCTGTACCATAGGTGGCGCCTGTGGAAAGAAACCCGAGACAGCAACTCTGCAGGATGCACAGGTGTACGCGCTGAAAGGGCTGGCGATCGTGGCGGAAACCGCCGGGACGGACGCCGCGCTCGACGCCGCTGGACTGCTCGCTCTTGATGGTCTGTTCGAGACGATCACCAACGCCAACTTTGACAATGCCCGTTTCGTCAACCGCGTGGGCGAGATCATCTCACTGCGCGATGAGCTCGCAGCCGCTCTGCCTGCAGGCACAGCGCTGCCGGCCTGTGCGACGTGGGCTCCCGCCAATGAGGCTGACATGCTTGCCGCGGCCGCACAGACCTCCGTTCTTGCCACCGAGAACGAAGACGTGCGCTCCCTCCGTGAGCTCCTGGTCTACGGCATCAAAGGCGTCGCCGCCTATGCGCACCACGCCATGATCCTGGGTGAGACCGACCCGGCCATCAATGCGTTCATGGTCAAGGCCCTGGCAGCAACAGTGAAGGACCTGTCGGCCGATGAACTCACCGGCCTTGTCCTCGAAGCCGGTGGAATCGCTGTCACCACGATGGCATTGCTGGACGCCGCCAACACGAGCACCTTCGGCAATCCCGAACTGAGCGAAGTCAACCTGGGCGTCGGGACCAAGCCGGGAATCCTCGTCTCCGGCCATGATCTTCTTGACATCAAGGAACTTCTGGAACAGACCGAAGGCACCGGAGTGGATGTCTACACCCACTGCGAAATGCTGCCCAGCCACTATTACCCCGAGCTGAAGAAGTACACCCATCTGGTCGGCAACTACGGCAGCTCCTGGTTCCACCAAAGCAAGGAGTTCGCCGCTTTCAACGGGCCGATCCTGATGACCACGAACTGCATCACTCCCGTCCGCGACAAGTACAGTGATCGCATGTACACCTCCGGCGCCGCCGGGTACCCCGGCCTGCCCCACATTGCGGAACGCCCCGACGGCGGACAGAAGGACTTCTCCGCCCTCATTGAGCAGGCCAAGACCTGCGCGCCTCCCACGGAACTCGAAACCGGGAAGATCGTCGGTGGGTTTGCTCATAGTCAGGTCCTGGCGTTGGCCGACAAGGTGGTCGAGGCCGTCAAGGCCGGAGCAATCAAGCGATTCGTCGTGATGGCAGGCTGTGACGGGCGTCAATCCGGACGCGAGTACTTCACGGATGTCGCCAAGGAGCTGCCGGCCGATACAATCATCCTGACGGCTGGTTGTGCGAAGTACCGGTACAACAAGCTGGATCTGGGAGACATCGGCGGAATCCCGCGCGTTCTTGATGCCGGCCAGTGCAATGACTGCTACAGCCTGGCGGTCATCGCTCTGAAGCTGCAGGAGGTCTTCGGCCTCGAGAGCATCAATGACCTGCCGCTGTCTTTTGACGTCGGTTGGTATGAGCAGAAGGCTGTTGCGGTTCTCCTGGCCCTGCTCCATCTCGGGGTGAAGAACATCCGTCTCGGCCCGACACTTCCCGCGTTCCTCTCGCCCAACGTCGCCCAAGTTCTGATCGATGCGTTCGACATCAAGGGCACGACGACTCCGGCGGAGGACGTTGCCGCCATGATGGCCGGAGCATAGGAAAAGAAGGGACGGCGGGCAGCCCGGTTGTCCGCTGTACAAGGTAAGCTCAGTGCGCGGCTCTCCGTCAGGAGGGCCGCGCACTTCTGTGTCATGGAGTTGCGACAGAGGCCATTACCCCTTCCACAGAGGCCGGCCGGGTACCATGGTCGCCAAATCCGGGCTACAGTGTCAGGGATCTCGTTGCACCGCTGTTGACGCTGAAGCAACGACCAATCACGGCAACAGGCAAACCCATAGCTCCACGTGAAAAAGACGCCGACAGACGACCTGTACGCAATCCTCGGAGTAGAACGCCGCTGTTCGTTTCAGGCCTTGAAGCGGGCCTACTACCGGCAGGCCAAGCAGTGCCATCCAGACCGCTTCCAGGGCGACCCGGCCAAAGAAGAGGAGTTCAAACGGCTGGTCAACGCCTTTGACGTGCTCTCGGACCCACCCCGTCGCCGGGAGTACGATGAGGCCCTGCATAGCAGAACCACCGTCTCTCAGGCCGCCGCATTCGCCAAATCAGCGCACGCCATTCTCGATTCCGTGGCAGACGACATTCTCGAAGAACTCATCGTCGGAAACAGTATTCCTCGAAACACCAACCTTCAGCGGCTTATGTTGGACCTGACCAACACCGAGCGCTTCGTGACGTTCCGGGAAGCCAAGGACCTTTTCTACCGCAGGCACTACAGGGAGGCGGGGAGCTTGCTCAGGAAACTCCTGCGGTGGAGCCCGGGAAACATCCTGTACCACTACTACATGGGTGAGACAGCCGCAAAGTTGGGCCGCTACGGGAAAGCCCGGAAGCACCTGTGCATCTGCTTGCGGCTCGGCCTCCTGCGCTCGCCTCCCCAGTGCCTCCCCCGTGTCCGCAAACGGTTGGAGAAACTCCACAAGAAGCAGGGACGCCTGGGAAAGCTCTTTGCCCTTCTGACCCCACCCGAACCACAGCTGCTCATCAGCCCTTCCGAGCGGTCCCGCTCACAGCTCGACCGTACCGTGAGTCGAATGCTTTCCAGGCAGGGGGGGAAGGCTCGGAAGAAGAAGCGGAAGCGCCTGAAGGAGTAACGAGAAGAGGGGCGGCAGATGGGGGGGAGCGCAACAATGCTATCAACTCTCTCTGCCCTCTCCGTGTCTGGCCGAAGAGTCGCCGGGTGGCACCGCCTGCCTTCTAAGTGGAATGCCACTTAGTCCACTACAAATCCAGGCGGAGCCGGTCCGGGACTCCCACATTGTGTGCTTCTCGAGAGTGGGAGTGGCTGCCATGCCGCGACCGTCTCCAGAGAGAGCTAACAGCATTGGGGGGGCGCAAACGCGGCAAGGGGGCAGAGCCCGTTGGTTGCGGCACATCGTGGCCATCGACAGCCTGGGGTGCATGCCGGGGCCGCCCTGCTCCGCCGCTGGCAACCCAGTCCGTAGACGCGCTATCCCAGCTGGTCCACGCCGCCGTTCCGCTCCTCCTCCGCGCAGTTGAGGGCCCAGAAGCGCCACCACCACGCCACAGCAATGCTGCCGATGGTAACCAGCGCAAACAGCCACACAAGGAAGCTGAACGGCCGTGGGGTCATATAGGTCAGAACGACCGTAGCGATGATGGATAACCACAGGAAGAACAGTCGGGGAATCAGGAAACGCCGGACCTCTCGTGTACGTGCCTGAACCAGCAACCATACGCTCCCGGCCGCACCCCCGGTGACCATGACAACCGCCAGCCATATTTCACCGTAGATCCCCGAGTCCATCACAGCCGTCCTCTGCGCGAGCCTAGAATACCGCGTGCACACGAGCACCCATGCCGGCGCTCGGGAACGCGCGTCAACCAGTATAGTCATAGCCGAACCCTTGACAAGGTTTCCGGCGAGGTTTAGAGTCTTCGGAAAGAAGAACAGAGCATGGTGCCTGGCGTGTCGAATCCCGGCCTTCCTTTGGCTGGAGGCCCTCCATGCGGCCTCAGCAGGTACGTGCGAACGTGAACAGAAGCCGCTCCCTACCCTCCCAGGGTCATCGAGATATGGGTACTGGCACCGACCAGAATCGCCCACTGAGCTGAAGGAACACCACCACCATGTTGCGCGACCTCCTCATTGCTTCTGTTGCCTTTGTCATCTGCTCTTTCCTCACCTCCGCCAACGCGCAAACGGTCGAGTTTGCCGCCGACGCCGACCAAGGCGGCGAGACGACCACACCTGTGACAATTCCCGTCACCCTCACGCCGGCAGCGGGAGTCACCGTCACAGTCGATTACGCGGTGACGGGCGGAACAGCTGTACCCGACGCAGGGCGCTCAGGGGGAGACTTCTCCCTGGCTGCCGGACAACTCGAATTCCTGCCGGGAGACACGCAGAAGCTGATCGAGCTGAACGTGTCTGACGATGCTCAGATCGAGGACGCGGAAACGGTTGTCATTACGCTGAGCTCCCCCAGTAATGCCGCCCTCGGTACAACCACCGAGTTCACCTACACCATCACGGATGAAGACACCGACGCCGATGGCTTGTCCGACGACTGGGAGTGGATCTACTTCGATGGACTCGACGAGGACGCCGCCGGAGACCCGGACGAAGACCTGCAGACCAATGCCCAAGAGGCCGCCGCCGGTACAGACCCTACCGGCAAAGAGTGGGAACTGATGATCGCGATCACCGAAAGCCATGTCCTGGGAGTCAGCCTGGGAATCAGCCACTTTGCGACCAGGGGACTCGACCCCGGCCGCGATGCCCTTTCCCCACCTTCTCCCCCGGACTCACGCTATGCAGCCTTCCTGAACTTTCCGGGACTCCCGGACTTGGTGACCGACCTCCGGGGCGACCATGCAAACGACAGATGGACGTTGCGGGTTACAGCGGCCACGGGCGACTCCTCCCGAGCCACCAGCGTTCTGACCTGGGACACGGCTGATGTCCCCGACGATGGGCTTCGCCTCCTCGAGGTCGACGGCGCCGGTGATCCGGTGGTGGGTGGAGTGGACATCGATATGGCACAAGTAGGTGAGGTGGCTGTGGCGAGCGGAGACACCGTCTACTTTGAGATTCAGTTCGGCGACTTCACCCCACCCGCCGTCGAGATCACCACCAGCGAGACGTCCCCCACAAAGGCTGTCCCGATCCCGGTCACAATCGCGTTCAGTCGTCCCGTGGACGGGCTTGATCTGACGGAGATTGTGGTCGGCAACGGAGCGCCCGGAAATCTCCAGGGCGACCATGAGCTCTACACCGTTGACATCACTCCAACGGCAGACGGTGACGTGACCGTCGACATTGCCCAGGACGTCGCCGAAGACCACCTGGAGATCGGGAACGCGGCGGCGGCTCAGTTCACCATCGTCTCCGACACGACCCCGCCGGATGCCCCGGATGTGACCGGGATCACCGATGACACCGCTGAAACAGACGGGACGACAAGTGATCCGATGCTGGTATTCGGCGGTACGGCTGAAGCAGACGCGACTGTTGAGGTGTTCGTTGAGAGTGTCAGCGTTGGTACGACCGTAGCTGACGGTGTGGGAGATTGGTCCTTCGATCACACCCAGACCGAGCTTGCCGACGGCGTCTATGCAGTTACCGCCACCGCGACCGATGCAGCAGAAAACACGAGCCAGCTCTCCACTGAATTCACCGTCACCGTGGACACGATCGCCCCGGACGTGCCGGGGACTCCCGACCTCACTGAGGCAAGCGACTCGGGCAGCTCGAATGCCGACAACATCACGAACGTGGCGACGCCGACCCTCGAAGGAACATCCGAGCCAGGGACGACCATCGCCCTGGCCAGCGACGCCGATGGCCCCCTGGGAGCCACCACGGCGGACGGCGCCGGTGACTGGACGATCACCGTCCCCGAACTGAGCGATGGCGACCACGTCGTGACGGCAACCGCGACGGACACCGCAGGAAACCAGAGCGACCCCTCGGCAGGCCTCACAATCACAATCGACACCGACGTACCAACCACCCCGAGCGCCCCCAATCTCAATACAGCCAGCGACTCAGGTATGGCGGACGATGATAATGTCACCAACAACGCCACACCAACCTTCAGTGGCGTGGCCGATGCGGACCTGACAATCGCCCTGTCAAGCAGTGTTGACGGAATCCTCGGAGCAACGCTGGCAGACGGGACATGGAGTATCGTTTCAACGACGATGGCCGACGGCGTTCACGCGGTCACTGCCATCGCTACCGACGTAGCCGGCAACACCAGCAGCATATCCGGCAGTCTGGATGTGACCATCGACACGGACACCCCAGCCATTCCGTCCACACCTGACCTCAGCGTGGGGAGCGACTCGGGTACGAGCAGCACAGACGATATCACCAACGACAACACGCCTGATTTCGAGGGCACGGCCGATGCCGGAATCAAAGTAGTACTTGAGAGCGACCTCGACGGCGTGCTCGGAACAGCGGACTCGGACGGGACGTGGACGGTGACAGCAAGCGTGATGTCCGAGAATACGCATCAGGTCAGCGCAACCGCCGTAGACCTGGCAGGCAACGAAAGCGAGGCGGCGGCCAGTCTCACCGTTCTGATCGACACGGCAGCTCCGGCTGTCCCAAGTGCCCCGGATCTGACGACGGGAAGCGATTACGGTGCATCGGAGACGGACGATGTGACCAACGACAACACGCCGGACTTTGTCGGTACCGCTGACGCAGATGCATCGGTTAGCCTCACCAGTGATGTCGGGGGAGCCCTGGGCACGGCTGACTCGAACGGCGACTGGGCCGTGACCGCACTTGTGATGGCCGATGGCATTCACGTGGTGAGCGCGACGGCCTCCGATGTGGCGGGTAACACGAGTGTCGCCTCTGAAGCACTGACCGTGACCATCGACACTGCGGCACCGGCTGTGCCCAGCGTGCCCGATATGGACGCCGCCAGCGATTCAGGTGAGTCCGACAGCGACAATACCACCAACGTCACCACCCCGATCTTTGGAGGAACAGCCGACGATGGCTCCACCGTGGCTCTGTTCAGCAGCGTCCATGAGGATGTGGGAACGGTGGCATCCAACGGTGCGTGGGGCATCACCACATCCGCGCTGGACGAAGGAACACACGAGATGTCCGCGACTGCGGAAGACCTGGCAGGTAACATCAGCGACGAATCCGGAAGCGTGACAGTCGTTATCGATGCCACGCCGCCGGATGCCCCAAGTACTCCCGACCTCAACGCAGGCAGCGACACCGGATCGTCTGACACGGATAACGTCACCAGCGACGATACGCCGGTCTTCGACGGAGCGAGCGAACCCGACGCAGCCGTTGAGTTGATGATCGATGGCGAGAACCTCGGCAATGTGGTCGCTGACGGTGCAGGAACGTGGTCGTTCGCCCACGCCGGAACAGAGCTGACTGATGGCGCGTACGGTATCACGGCGATAGCCATGGACCTGGCCGGCAACACCGGCCCTGAAAGCACGCCGTTGGCGATCGTGGTTGACACAGCGCCGGCTACCGTTTCAGTCACCACAACAGCAACCGAACCTGCCACCGTCAATCCCATCCCCTTCACCCTGACGTTCTCTGAACCGATCACCGGTCTCGAAATCGGGGACCTGATAGCGACCAATGGTATCCCCGCCGCCTTGAGTGGAACCACGGAAGGGCTGATTTTCGACGTCAACGTCACACCCACCGAAGAAGGACTGGTGACGCTGGCAGTACCTGAAGGAGCCGCCGAGGATGCGGCCGGCAACCCCACCGGCGGAGAGGCGGCCAGTGTGACCTATGAAGCCGACCTGAATGAGCCTTGGACAGCCTTCCTGAATGTCACCGGGGCCCAGGCGGAAGACATTGCGTTCGGAATGGCGCCGAACGCGACAGATGGGAATGACGATGGGATCGACTTACTCGCCGAGAGTGCGGAGCCGGACGGCGGATACGTTGCCTTCGCTAACGACGGTCTGGCCGACCTTGAAAACGACATGCGCCCCCAGGCTGACATGGCTACTTGGAGACTGCAGTTGACGGCTCCCACCGGGCGCGCTGACGCAGTGCTCTCTTGGGACCCAGCGCAATTCCCCGTCGTTGGACTCAGTCTGGTCGAGACGGATGAGCAGTGGGAGCCTCTACCCAACGGCACGAATATCGATATGAATAGGGCAACTTCTCCGGAGATGGTGGTAGCCGGGGGATCCACTCGCTATTTCACCATCCTCTACCGGCATGCCATTTTCGTACTCGCGATCCACAATGGCTGGAACCTCCTCTCGGTGCCGATCCAGCCTTTTGAGACCTCGGCGGAGGCCCTCTTGGGTGACGTTGCTGTCGGCCCGGCGTGGACCTGGGACGCTAGCGGGGGCTACTACGAGTCGCTTGCAACGGTAGATGTCATGGAGGGGTTCTGGCTGTACCATGTGGCCGACGGCCAGCGATCCCAGACGTTCGTGACCGTCAGAGGCCAGATAGTGGCGACGCCTATCCAGTCCATCAGTGCTGGTTGGAACTTGATAGCGCCTGTCGCTCCGCCCCCTTACGAGCCCATCCCGCTGCCATTGGTTGTAGAGCCGGTTGGCGCGCTGTCGGAAACGCTCTGGAATTGGAATGGTACCGACTACGACGAACCTGTCGGTCTGCTGCCCGGGCTCTCCTACTGGGGGGTGGCAGCGGAGGACGCCGCGGTGGGCGTTGGGGGCGAATAGCACCGGCAGCCCAGCGCGGATGCTGCCTGGGCCGAGGCCTTTCCACTCCGTCGCGGATCAGTGTGTGACCGTACCACTTTCCTCGGCGGTGAACTCGTTGCGCCAACGCTTCTCCAGGACATCTCGCCAGGCCGTCGCACAGGCGGTCAGTTCGTCAACCAGCTCAGGATGTCCTGAAGCGAGGTTCGTCACTTCACCCATGTCGTCCTGAAGGTTGGCCAGATGAACGGCGTCCTCGGCGGGCGCGCCCTCGACCAACTGCCCGTTGAGGACGAGTTTCCACGGACCTCGACGAACCGCCGTCTGCTTGTTCATCTCCCAGTAGATGTCCCGTTCCGCCGGGGGAGTCCCGTCAGCCACGTAGGGCAACAGGCTCGTCCCATTCAGTTCGTACCCGGATGCGTCCCCGCCGGCAGCAGACAGAATCGTGGGGAAGACGTCCATGGAAGCACAGGGCTCACTGAGAACCTGGCCGCCGGGAATGGTGCCGGGCCAGTGCATGATCCCCGGCACGCGGATTCCCCCCTCGTAGAGACTGAACTTGTGGCCCTTCAGTTTCCCGGTCGTGCCGCCGTAGTAGGGGTCCTGATTCCCATCAAGCCAGTTCCGCGACTCGCGCGACGGCCCATTGTCTGCCGTAAAGAACGCACAGGTGCTATCGCCGAGCCCCAGACGCTCTACCTCCGCCATGATCTCACCCACCCCGTCATCCACAGCACTGATCATCGCTGCCATGATCTGCCGATCCCAGGGCAGATCTGGGAAACGTCCTTTGTACTTCTCCGGAGCATGCATGGGATAGTGGGGCGCATTGAAGGGGACATACAGAAAGAAGGGCTCCTCACGACCGGCCGCCTCGCGGATATAGTCAATGGCCTTGGACGCGATTGCTTCGGTGAAGTAGGTACCGTCCTGCCAGACTTCCCGGTCATCCTCCCAGAGGTCATGGGTTGGGTTCATCCCCGGCCCCCGGCGATTCATACCCCAGTAGAAAATGTGGGAGTAGTAGTCGATGCACCCGGCCATGAACCCGTACCAGTGATCAAAGCCATGGTTTTGTGGACGTGACTCGTCTGCCAGGCCAAGGTGCCACTTCCCGGACATGTACGTGCGGTAGCCGAGTCCCTTGAGGGCTGTCGCGATGGTTGGGACGTGCCCGGGAAGCCCAGTAGCGGTCCGATGCCCCGCCAGGATGGAGCGGACACCGGCGTTGCCGGGGAAACGCCCGGTCAAGAGTGCAGCTCGGGCCGGGCTGCACACCGGAGAGTTGGAGTACCAATCCGTGAACCGCGCACCTTCGCGGGCCATTCGATCGAGATGCGGCGTTCGGAAGTCCGTGGCGCCCATGCATGAGAGGTCGCCGTAGCCCTGATCGTCCGTGAGAAACACGATGAAGTTCGGTCGTGCCATCAGCATAGCTCCTTTGTGGTGGTGCTTGAAGCGCGTACTGTGCCCCCACTTGAGGTCGTAGCCAAACTCATATGCCCGCCGGACCGCCTCCCGTCATCAATGGTGTTCCAGGACGCCGGGTGTGGCTCGGAGTGACACAACGCCGTGTCCCGGCACGGTGCCAGCCCCCTCCAGTGTGCTGTCGAAGTGGAAGAGCGCTGTAGTCGCTGGGTCAAGCACGAACGGGGTCTGAACGGGAGAGAAATCACCGGTGTAGCGCACCGACCGCGATACGCGGAGCTCGTCGATAAGTACAGGGGCTTCCTTCCGTCCCGTATTCAGCGCAAGCAATTGCAGGGCGAACAGCGTCTCGCCCAGGTCGACACTCTCACGACCGACAAGGCGCTCCGGCTTGGACATAGTGCACGGTCTGCTGGCCCTGCGTCCGTTGAGGTATAGGCGCAACGACTCGCCCAACTCAGCAGAGGCTTCCCAGACGAGGGCCAGGTGGTGCCACTCTCGCTGCTGCCAGAGGGCCGGGGAATCGGTCAATCGACAGGAAGCATCCCACCCTGCGTAGTCTCGATTCCGCACCTGTGCTCGGAGGGCCTGCCCATGGGGTTCGACCGCGATGGTCAGGGAGGAGCAGTTGGCCAAACCAGGGTGATCCCGCCGGAGTACACCGGCATGCAGGAACGTATACGTCGGACGCCAGGCCGGACGCTCCTCAGAGGTCGGGAGCGCGGGCCACAGCGGACGGAACCAGAACTCGAACGTCCCCTGGCGACGACAGAGCACACGGCTCCGCTCAGCCGAGCCGGGGACAGCAACATCCGGAGGGAGCACACAGGACCCACGCAGAGCTGGACTGCCGGCCAGCCCCGACTCGGACGCCCGCTTACCCGACGCGAACAGGGGGGCCACATCCGCCGTGCCGCCCCAGGCCCCGAGACGGACCCACTTTTCCACAGTCGCTTCCTCAGATGTCAGGAGGACACGAACGGCTCCCTCACTCACCTGTCGGTCAAAGCCAATCTCCACCAGAGCATCACTCTCCCACCGAGGCCGGATAGTCGGGACACGGAGCGCAGGGCGACGGGAATGGAGTTTGCCCGAGCTATCGTACGCCTCCAGCATCAGGGCTACGCCGTGGAGAGATCGACTCGAAGCAACCCCGGGCTGCAGTGAAGTCACAGTTGCGACACGATCGTCCATCGTGCGCACGGAGCTCTGGATCTTCCCCACGGTGATCTGCACATGCGGATCAACAGCGGCCGTGGAATCACCAACGAAACTCAGGAATTTGCTGTGGTCGTGGAAGCTCCTCGCCCCCGGCTCCATGATCGTGCTGAGCTCCCGGGCACCGGCCGGTGCTTTGTGATCGCGACACACGTTCACTCGCCAACGCCCCTTCCCTGGCCGTTCTCCCAGGCTGGCAAACGGCAGAGCCAACTCAAGTACCCAGCGGTCCTGCAGGCGCCGTGTGACGGCCTCCAGCCCCTCGGCATTCCACCCGCTGTCACGCTTTGAAACGATGAGCCCACTCGCATCCTTGACTCGCCTGACGCGCTTGTCCGAAATGGCGCCGGCTGCATTGATGAGGAAATGGACATACCCACCTTTGGAGCCTGGAGGCGCAATGAAGAGTTCCACCAGCTCATCCTCAGAGAGGTTGGCGTCCCGCTCCCTCTCTTGAGCGCGGATAGGAGCACCTTTGGGCATCCAGCATGTGTAGCCCACGTAGAGGTGCGTTTCAGAGGCGAGGAACCGGATGCGTGTCTCGGCCCTGGCCACGCGGTCCTGCTTCGGGTAAACGAGGAGCGACTCGGTCGGATGAGCGCCTTTCCAGAATGTCTCGTCGAGGGCACCGTCAACCATCATCTTGCCTTGAACACGTCCCAGATGAACGCTGCGGCGACGGCCCAGTTCCTTAACCATCTGCGGGTCCACGTCGCCGGCGGCGAGTTCGGGCAACTCACGTTCGGTTTGGGCCAGGGCTTCGAGGCGCGGTCCGAAATCTGTCCCCCAGGTCGGCGTGTACCGACGCCAGCGTCGTTGGTAGTTGTTGCCCGTTGGGTCAGCGTTGTAGACTGGGTCCTCCGGCCGTTCGGCCACCAGCCGCTCCATGGCCTTCTGCGCGTCTGTCACCGCTTCCCGACCAGCCGCGATTGCCTTCTTTGCTCCAGGCAAGTCCCCGGCAGTGGCCAGCTCGCGTGCCAGTAGGTCGAACGACCGCGTGCGAGCCATCCACATGCAGCAGTGGTACACCTCTCGCATGTAGATGAACCAGCGACGCGCCAGGACATCCATCCCAAGCGCATCCGGCGGCGCAACGAGCAACGCGAAAGCGCGGTCCAACCCCTTGACAGCACTTTCGGCCGCATCCGCCTGTTGACCCATTTTCGCGTACGTCGTGAGCACGGGTGTCATCCGGTAACGGTCATCGAATATTTGGTTCCACGCCACGTTCGCTGACAGAGCCGCGGTTATCTCGGCAGCGACTCGGCGACCGAAGACCCCCTTCACAATGTGAGGAAGCACGACAGAGTAGGCTTCATTGCCTCCTTCTGCATGCTCAGAAAAGGCCTCCCCCTCCTGACGTCCCCACATGGCCGCCCCGGGCGCTCCCGTGTTCCAGGTGTATTCACGCACGGCAAGTGACTTCACCGGCAGGAACGTCTGGAGTGTCACGGTGAAGACCAGATCGCGAGGCCCTGTGTAGAAGGTCGGCAACCAGCGCGGTGTCTCATCATAGAACGTCTGCCACTGCTCCCGCCCCGCCTTGTACCAGGTAAACACACCGTGGTCGCCCGTCAGCGCATCAAAGCGCCGAACATTGTCGATCGTGTTCTCACGGATGCAGAACGTGGCATCATCCGGAATCGCCGGGGTCATCTTCTCCCAGAACGCCGTGAAACGTTCACGGACGTTGCGGGCCACAGCCGGGATACTGGGGCTCGGGCCGTAGCGGGAGATGTGATAGCCTTCGGCGCCGGCCTGAGTCAGGACGGAGATGTTGTATGGGTAGATTGTGAAGTGCAGACGACAGTCCGGAGCAACCGCCTTGATCGCGTTGTAGTAGATCATGTGTTTGTGAACGGTGGCTGCCGCAAAGTCATCCCCCCACCGCTCCCGGCAGACGTCACAGCGTTCCTCCCACTGGGCGGGGCTGAGAAAGCCACCGGTGTCGGTATCATGGAAGCCGACGTCCGTGATGCCGGTCCGCCGAATGACCTCTGCCAGCCGTCTGGCGTTCTGCTGTCGCTCGTCGTCGAGCGACCAGCAGCGTAAGCAGTCACGCCAACGCGTGCCGTTGTGGAGAGTTGCACAGCGCTTAGGGGCGTCAGGGAACTCACTGATCCGGCCACAGAATGGCTTGAACGCGTAAGAGAGCGAACGGATCCCTCGAGCCTTGGCGTAGTCAGTGACCTGTCGATACGCATCCATGGCCGCCGGAGACAGTTGCCGCCAGCGTTGAATTTCAGACGCATGGAAACAGGAGATCTTCCAGGCCAGCAAGCGATCCAGGTGTTCCTTCATTGCCTCGACGAAAGCAGAGAGCGTCTTGGTTGAGGGCGGGGATCCCCAGCGGATGGCATTGCTCAGATTGCCGCGTTCCGGATGGTACATCGAGATGTCCTCCGTCACGGCCAGGAAGTCAGGCCAGTCTACCACGTCCGCCTCTCTGAACACGATGCCTGCGGCCCCCTGCTGCAGCAACCCGGCAAATGTGACACATGCGTAGAGCGTCCCTACAGGGTCCGCTCCCGCGAGTAGGACGACGCGGCGGCCGCCTTTCTCCACGCGATGAATCACGTAGCCATGCTCTCCCGGGTGTTCAGGCCCAAGGTCCAGCTGCGCGTCGCTCCCCAGCTGCTCGACCGCGGCCGAGGTCGAGCGCGTGCCGATGTGGATAACTGCTTCCGAAGTGACCGGAACCTGTCCGGGAACACAGACGGGAAGGGCGGAACCGTCGAGCTCCCGGAGACGCCGATTGATCCAGTCCGCCCCGATGCGATCCTGTTCAGAGGCCTCTTCCCCAAGCACGATCGCTGCTCCCGTGAGGGATTTCAGATCCCCGCTGAGCGAGATGTGTCTGGGCATGGGGATAATGTCGATCTCAGACCACAGTTCGGGGGTGGCGGCTGGCGGGAGTTCGGCGAAAGCTGGGAACGCGGCAAGGAGAAGCAACACCAGACTGAACAGGGAATACCCAGGACGTTTCATCTCACAGGCTCCTTATCCGCAGTTTCCGCCCAGGAACATCACGGCCACCACGATCACACGTGTGCTCAGAGCGTCCAGGGCTCACGGTAGTCGTAGTGCAGCAAGGCGTTGGCCTCGTCGCTGTTCGTGAACCGTTCGGCCTCGGGATCCCAGTCAAGGCGCTTGCCCACCTTAAACGCGATGTTCGCAAGGTGAGCAAAACTGGTTGACCGGTGCCCATCCTCAAGGGTGCAGAGGGGATCCCGACGGGTCTGAACACACTCCAGGAAATCGTGGATCAGGACGGCGGTGGTGTCTTCCTTGATCCCGAGGTCGCCGTAGGCTTTGTCGCTCTTGAGGGTGTCCCCATCATCCTCAATGAGCTTGTCCCACGTCTGGAATTGCCCAGGTCGAGCCGAAGTAATCTTGTAGCCATCCTGGCTGGCGAGGCACATGCCTTTGGCGCCGCGCAGCTCGACCTCCCCGCCTTGGATGCCCTGTCCGCCACACCCCTCCAGGACCTCGAAACGCGCGATCGCGCCCGACGCGAATTCGAAGCTGGCGATCATGTTGTCCGGGATCGTGCGGTCATCGTCCACGATGCCGCTTCCGCCCGACGCCCAAACGGCCACCGGGGCCGCTTCGCCCATCATCCAGCGAATCACATCAAGGTAGTGCACGCCCCAGTTCCCCATCTGAGAGGAGAAGCCATCCCACCAACGGAAATGGTAGGGCGCGATGTTGTACTGGTAGGGTCGTGCAGCACGAGGGCCAAGCCACATATCCCAGTCGAAATTTGAGGGGGGCGCTTCCTCTGCCAGCTTCCCGATGCCATCGGGCACCATGTCGCCGATGCGGACCGCGCAGCCCATGGCCACCTTGCCGATCGCGCCGCCCTGAATCCTCCCCGCGAGCTTCTGGTAGATCGAGGACCCGCGGCGGTTCAGACAGACAGCGCCGATGCGCCCGGTCTCCCGCTCCACCTCGACCATACGCCGCCCTTCGTGGATCGTCGCCGTCAGCGGTTTCTCCACAAACACGTCCTTCCCGGTTCGGAAAGCCATCACAGTCTGAACGGCGTGCCAATGGTCTGGCGTGGCAATGCAGACCGCGTCGATATCATCGCGGGCCAGGAGGTCGCGGAAATCGTTGTACACATCGGGCGGCGTGGAGAATTTCTCCTGCATCGGAGGGACGGGGATGCCGGAGGAAAGATAGCGTGGATGAACGGCAGAGCGGTCACGATCAAGATAGGGCTGATAGACATCACAAAGGGCGACCACATCACATAACGGGTCGGCAAGGAAGCGCGTCAGCAGCTGTGTCCCCCGATTACCCACCCCGATGAAACCTACACGGATCTTGTCTCTGTTTTCAGACATGTTTTCTCTGTCCTCGTCAAAGCGTTCAGAATGACCCAGTGGCGGCGGGGGCCAACCGGAAGAGCCCTCAGTCCCGGTACTTTTGAGCTGGTTCTTTCACGGAGAAAGCGGCGGCTGCCCCGTCTCGACGGAGCTCGAGGTCCTGAGCCGTTTCGGCGCGCTTGTGCGTGCTCAAGGCCCTGAGCCCGTCGAAGGGCTTTGCCGAAGGAGACATCGGGCCTCCAGTCCAGCACGCCTCACGCTCGAAAGCGCTGTTGACACTTTACTGTGTCTTCCCGCACATGACACCGTCGGATCACAGGAACAACTGCGTGGACCCCAGGTGGAATCGGGGCAGCACATCCCGGGTGAGAAACGCTGCCATGGCCCCCGTCATGGCCCAGTCTGGGCGAACGGTGGGCCGTCCGACATCGCCGAATCGCTAACGGTTCCGGTTTCAGCGTCTATCTTACGTCTAACACGGCCTCGGGCAATCAGGAGGACACTCTGTGAACGTATCGAGTATGCGACGGGCGGATCGCTGGATCGGCGGGTGTGCCTGCATCTTTCTGACCGTCGTCCGGCGACTGCTCGATTGGTTGCCTGAGAGGCCGCCGGCAGAGCCGCGACGGATCCTCTTCGTGAAGCTGGCTGAACAGGGCTCAACCGTCCTGGCATACAGGGCTCTGCGCGAGGCCGCCGAACGCTACGGCCGTGACAACATCTATTTCCTCGTTCTCGAGGAGAACCGATTCATTCTGGATGTGCTTGAGGTCATTCCGCCTGAAAATGTGGTGGCCCTGCGCTCAGGATCCCTGGTTGGGTTGTGTTGGGAAGGTCTGAAGGGGATTCATCGCCTGAGAAAACTCCGTCTGGATGCGGCCATTGACCTGGAGTTCTTTGCCCGTTCGTCCGTGGCAGCTGCCTACCTGAGCGGAGCGAGGAAGCGGGTGGGGTTCCACTCCCATCACGGCGAGTCCTGGTACCGAGGGGGCCTCCTGACCCACCGGCTGGTGCTCAACCCACATATTCACACGGGAGACCTGCTCCTTTTTATGGTTCGCTCGCTGGAGCTCCCGCCGGAGGAACTGCCGGCGTCCGGGGTCCCGGTGCCCGACGCTCAGGATGGGCCCGAGCCAGGTTTCCAGCCCTCGCCTGACGAAGTCGACGCCGTCCGGACGATCATCGCCAGGGAGACAGGCCAGGACGAACCCGTACGCCTCGTGTTGTTGAACGCCAACTGCAGCGACCTGATGCCGCTGCGACGGTGGCCAGAAGAACGATACGTGGAACTGGCCAGGCGGCTGATCGACCAGTTCCCCGACCTCTGGGTCGGATTCACCGGGGCGCCCTCCGAACAGGATGGCGCCGGGAAGCTGGTAGCCGAGATCGCCCGCGACCGATGCGTCTGTCTGGCCGGCCGGACCACGCTGCGGCAGCTGCTGATTCTCTACTCACTCTCCGAAGTGCTGGTCACCAACGACAGCGGCCCGGCCCACTTCGCTACTCTCACCCCAATCCATGTTGTCACCCTTTTCGGGCCCGAAACGCCGGCCTTGTTCGGCGCTCGAACGCCCCGGAACCACGTCCTGTGGGCACAACTCCCCTGCAGCCCCTGCGTGAACGCCTACAACCACCGGCAGTCGTTCTGTCGGACGAACCTATGCATGACCGGGATCTCCGTTGACGACGTCTTCGAGAAGGTCTGTGAGCTGTACACTAAACGACGGTAGCCGCATGACGGAACAGCGTGCCTGGCAGGGGAAACTCCGCGCCGCAGTGCGGCGGCCGGTTACTCCTCTGGCCGTTTTCGCCCTTCTCGCGGCCGCGGGCATGCTGCACAAGTCAGCGATCTTCGATGAAGCCGCCTTGCTTGCCTCTGGCGCTCGTTACCTCCGAACGGGCGAGAACGCCTTCAATGCGGAGAACCCACCGTTGGTCAAGGCCATCTATGCCCTGCCGACACTTCTGCTGGCCGGCAAGGGCGTCCCCCCTCTTCCCGAATCCGCCCGTTACGCCTATGACATGATGGTCCAGGTGGAGTATGGCAATGCGTTTCTCTATGGGCAGCCACACCCCGGGACCGTACTCTTCGGCTGTCGTCTGATGTGCGTGGCCGTCGCCTGCCTACTCGGATGGGTTCTCTTCACGGTGAGCCTGCGAATCTGGAGCAGGAACACAGCTGTCGCCGCGCTCTGGATCTTCGCACTGTCCCCCAATCTGATCGCCCATGGTCGACTCATCACGTTGGACACGGCCTGCTCATTGGCGATCTTCGGGACGGCCCTCCTCGCGCTCCGGCTGCTGGACCGGGGGCGGTGGGTGGACGCCATGTGGTTCGGCCTGGCTCTGGGGGGGGCTCTCCTGACCAAGTTCACCGCCGTTCTGCTCCTCCCTTTGACCGTCGTTCAAGTGTTCGCTTACGTGTGCTGGCAACGGAAGTGGTCCGTACTGCCAAAACGAGTGGCCCAGTTCATCGCCGGAGGCCTGGTTGCGATTCTGGTGATCAACGCGATGTATGGTTTTGCCGGCTTCGGAAGCTCCCTGAGTTCCCAACCTTACCGCAGCCCAATGGTCCGAGGCCTACAGGCGTTGCCGGTGATTGGTGATCTTCCCGTGCCAATGCCCGTACCGTACATCCGCGGGTTCGATATCGTGGCAAACAACAATCGGCCAGGGTTCCCCAACATCTTCCTGGGCAAACTCTATCCCAAAGGCGGATCCTGGTGGTACTACTACCTGGTGGTGATGGCGTTGAAGGTGCCAATCCCGCTCCTTCTTGCCCTCGGCTTCGGCCTTGGCACCCTCGTCCGGCGACGCGATGATTGGGGACGGGTTGCGGTGTTGGCGATCCCTCCGGCACTCATGTTCGCCAACTTCAGTTTCATTGCCTACCGTCAGCTCGGCCTTCGGTACATCCTACCCCTGTGGCCGTTCTTCCTGCTGGCAATCGGGTCGGGACTGGAAGTCCTGCGCGGCCACTGGCAACGCCCGGCGATCCGGGCCGGGTGCGTTTCCCTCGCGGCCTGGTATGCCCTCGGTACCGTCCTGGCACATCCCGACTACCTGAGCTACTTCAACGAGGCGGCCGGGGGCGCAAAACGTGGCTGGCGTTACCTGGCGGTGTCCAACACTGACTGGGGCCAGGATCTTCCCGCCCTGGCCCGTTGGCAACGTCGCATGAAGCGCCCTTCGATGTTCGTGCTCTACTATGGCTCCGCGCCGCTGGCTCCCTACGGCGTGGAAGCCCAGGAATGGGCCACTGATCCTCTACCCCCATTTTTGGCGATCAGCGTGACCAACTATTACCTGTGGCGAGACGTTCCGCTGGTTCGTTTTCTTCGCGACCACAGGGTGCCTGTGGCCTATGCCGGAGGGTCAATTCACATCTACCGGCTCGACCAGAGCGTGGTCGAGGAAATGGTCCAGCGCGCCCAGATCCGACAGAGCCCTGACCAACGGGAGGGGTCTCCCAGCCCGACAGAGCCCTGACCAACGGGAGGGACCTCCCAGCCCGACAGAGCCCTGACCAACGGGAGGGGTCTCCCAGCCCGACAGAGCCCTGACCAACGGGAGGGGTCTCCCAGCCCCACAGAGCCGCGAGTTACGCACGAGCCCCTTGGCAGGTTGTCCATCGGGCCGTACGTTTAGGATGGTGTCGGGCGGCCAAGACGACCGGCGGCCACCGATCTGCCCCCGAAATAGGGCACAACTCTCTGGAGATCCACCATGGAAAACCGTACCGACGAACGCGCTGAGAAACTCCGGCTGTGGGCCATGGGCTGCCACCTGGCATCGCTGGCCTGCTACCTGGGAATCCCCTTTGGCAATGTCATTGGCCCTCTGATCGTGTGGCTCGTGGGAAAAGAGCGGTACCCGGAAATCGAGCACGACGGCAAGGAGTCCCTGAACTTCCAGATCTCGCTCACGATCTACTCCCTGGTAGCCGGAGCGCTCTGCCTGGTCTTCATTGGGATGCTGATCCTCCCCGTCGTCCTAATCTTCGGAATCGTCCAGGTCATCCTGGCAACGATCGAAGCCAGCAAGGGGAACACGTACACTTACCCCTACTCCATCCGGTTCATTCGCTGACGACCAGACACTCAACATGGTCGGAGCACGTATGCCCCACCTCCGAATGCGCCGGAAGCAGAACCATGGCAGATACGAACCTACTGGCTGAGCTCGACCAGGTAACGGTGTCCCCGGAAGTGGCGACACTGCTGAACGAACACGTGATCGAGATCGCGAGCGGGTCACACGGCAGGCGGCGTGGAAACAGGCGCGGCGGGATGATCAGTCTCCAAGGCGTTCGCGCGGAGCGTGGCGCGCTGACGATCGACATCCCGCAGATGTCTCTTCCGAGCGGAAACATGGTCGTCCTCGTCGGCAGAAACGGCGTCGGCAAGACCACGTTCCTCGATGCGCTGATGGGCATCCGCGGCGCGGGCATCAACACCAACGCCGGCAGCGGCGTCTGCGACATCGGCGAGCCGGTCCACGCGGACCGGACGGGGACCAGGATCTCGAGACTCAATCAGGAGGAGCTGCTGCGGCCCATCGCCGAGGCCTCTGTCCGGTGCGTGGTGCGGGAAGTCGCCAAGCATTACCACCGGCAGCTCGATGTGCCGGACGACGACTGGTTGGACGGCGAAAAGCACGAGGGCAATGTGCGGAAAGTGAGTGCACAACAGCGGATCGAGAACCTGTGCGGCAAGGTCGTCGTGGAATTCAGGATCGATGAGTTCCTCCAGAGAAGAGTCTGCGAGCTCAGCGGCGGGGAAAGGACCAAGCTCTCGCTGCTGCTCATGCTGCTAAGCGAACCGGACATTGCGCTGTTCGACGAACCGACGAACCACCTCGACGTGACGTCCATTGCGAAATTGACCGGCGTCTTCCAGACCTACCGCGATGCCGGCGTTCTTATGGTGAGTGTCAGTCATGTCCCGACCTTCCTCAGACAGGCCGGACGCGACCAGACGGTCGTGATCACCAGGGAGTCCCAGGACCACAGCAGGCTGACAGCGCACCGCTCCGCCTTCGCAAAGGTGGGCAGACACCTCGAGATGAACCCCACGGGGGTCGAGAGCATTGACTGGTGTGACGAAGCTCGCGTCACCGAAGGCGCGTTACTCGCGGACCTGAGGGAGGCAACAATCGGGGAGTCGCCACTCAGGAATGTCAGCTTTCCGGGGCCTCGCTGTCATCAGGCGATCGTCCTCCTGGGAGAGAATGGGAGCGGCAAAACCAAACTGATGGAACACCTTGTCCATGACCGCACACTCCGCACAAAGCAGAGCGTCAGTATCGCCTACCTGCCCCAGTTCTGGCCCGAGGAAGTGACTGGGAGCAAGTTGACGATCGATGGCTTCTTCGAGCAGGTCCGGACACAGACTGTACGCTACCTGGACGCCGAACGACTTGGCCAGGCGCGGAACAGGTTCCTGTCCAAGCTCAGAGGCACGGCGTTCAGCGGCAGCTCACGTCCCCTCAGCACGTTGAGCGGAGGCGAGCAACGCTTGCTCTGGTTCCTTGCGGTTTCCGCCATTCCCGCAGTCGACATGCTCGTGCTCGATGAGCCGACGAATCACATGGACGAGAAAATGCGGGCCGTCGTGGCACGGGGGATTGAGGCGTTCATCCATCGAGGAGCTGTGCTCGTCTCAACGCACGATCTGGATTTGCTCCGCCATCTTGAGTCGAACCTGCCGTCACCGATGGTCGGACGGTTTCTGACCAAGAGAGCAGGTGTCACATCCCTCCTCAGATTCGACCAGCGAAGCGTCACCAGGTACATGGAGAAACTGGCATCTGCCGCAAAACGGGACGGGGCCAGGATCGGCGCCTGAGTCAAATGACCGCCTGATGCGGGGCCGGCCCCGAGTCGATTACGACCGCGGTCACGACCGCGATCAGGATTGCCCCCCCGGAGATCCCTTGGGGAACATGAAGCGCAGCCTTCCTGGATCTTGGGGGTATTCCTCCCACTATGGAATAGGGAGTAAGACGCTTCCGCTCACGAACCGCGGGAAGTGGTGGTGGTCATGTCATGTTCTCTGCACCAGCGGTGCGGATGACCGGCGGGGAAGCCGCAAAGCGAAGCGGCGCAGTTCCCTCCGGCCGTGTCTGTCCGCACCGTTGGGCTTTCACATTGCTTCGTCAAACTCGTCTCGGTACCTGGCTACGCCACGCACACCTGCCATGGCTGACTCGTCGAGAATCAGCACCATGAATGCCTCGTCAGGGACCCCGGCCCACTGACACGAGAGGCCGTGAAGCGAAGCTCGTACGAAGCCAAACCGGGGATAGTACTCCGGGTGGCCAACAACGATGATGAAGGGGCAGTCCCGCCTGCGGATCGCCTCAGTTCCGGCCTGGATCAGCATCGTCCCGATCCCCTGGCGTTGTCGCTCCGGCAGGACGGCCATGGGCGCAAGCCCCATGCCTTGGGTGACTCCGCGACCGCCGGCGGCGAAGGCCGGCGTGAAGAGAATGTGGCCCAGAATCCTGTCACCTTCTACTGCGACAAGAGACACCGCATCCGGACATGCCATGCGGAGCGAGTCAACGATGCTCGCCTCCGCTGTGTCGCCGAAAGCTGCCTCGTTGAGTGCGCGTACCGCGCCAATGTCGCCGGACTGCTCTGGTCGTATGGTTATCATCTTGTTCCTCTAGCCGAACACATGGCTCAACTGACGGTGGCCGTCAGCGGTCAGCTGGAGCCGTTCATTCGCCTTCCTTCCCAGGCATGATCTCGAGAGTGAGGCAGTAGTCCTCGTAACCCACGGAGCGCCAGAACGCGAGCGCTGGCCCGTTGGCCGTCAGGACCTCAACCGTCAGCCGCTTGTCCTGGGGCCACAGTTGCGTCCGGAGAATCCTCACGGCCTGCTGACCGAGTCCTTCGCGTCTGCGGCTTCTTCTGACGAACAGTTGCCGAAGGTAGACCTCCGTCGCACTCTCTTTGTAGAGTGCATAGGCCACCGGTTCTGCGTCTGTCCCGAAGATCACCCCCCTGTACTCCCCACCGAGCCATTCCGTCATCCTCTCGCGCAGTTCAGACACCGTCATGGGACTCCGGTGCCCCTCGTCTCGGATCAGTTGGTGATTCCATTCGGCGAGCAAATCAAGATCACTCTCAATTGCGACGCGGTATTCCATAGTCATCATCAGTGCAACTAGGTGAGGGGCTTGGCGGGCCCTGCCTGCCAAGTCCCTCTCAACCTGCTGGTTCTGCCCCCCTTCTCTGACCATGCGGCAAGTCAGATTGCTTTCTTGGCCAGCAACTCGCGAATGCGGGGGAGGAGTTTGTTGGGGACTTCGATGAAAGTGGCCGAACGCTCTTCCCAAGCAGCTTCGTCTTCGGCTACTGCCTCGTCGTCTGTCTGCTCTTCGTAGTGGAGAAGTGCGCTCTGAACGCGGGCTGCATCCCACCCCTTTGGAAATTCTGTCTTCTTCATAGGTTCGGTTTCCTCCGGCACCGTCGCCGGTAAGCTCTCAGAGGCTTGCCTGTCAGGTCATACGCAGCGATGACGAACACGCTATCGGGTTCAGGATCGGGCACATAGATCACCCGAAGATGGCGTCCCTGGCGTGTCTGTGTCCGAGAGCAACCCGTGAGCCATCCCTACCAGGACGGTCTTCTCCGGGCCGCAACAGTACATCCTCGACTTCCGTTCCCGACACATCGTGGCTCTCAATGTGAGGGCGTCCAGTCTCTGGATCAATGTAGAACCGAATCTCCATATATCACAATCTACGTGGATTGACTGTTCCCTTCCAGCAGAACGCTGGGATGAGGGGCGCGAGCTTTGGAGCGTCCCTCTCCATCCTGTTGTGTGCGCCCAGCATGGGCGCGTTGTAAATGGGGTGTAAGTCCCCTGTAGGAGGACCGCTCATGGCAACATGACCCAACTACTACCTGAAGCCAACTCCGGAAGGGCAACCGACCGGGGAGAGGAAGGCTAGGGGAAATCGGTGGGCCGATGGACAAGAACCGCATAGTAAGGCCGACGCGATGCGGCGAGCTGGCACAACACAGCGAAGCCGTACGGTCCAGTCGCGGAGGTAAATGCGGCGGTCGTGCCGAGAAGCAACGCGTTCTTACCTGGGGAGGCCCTGCCGGGGCAACCGGGCAGGGAGTCAGCAGAGGCCATAGTACCGAGCAGCGAGCCGGGGGCCGCCTGAGGCCCATATACACGAAGAGACCGGAAGACTCGATGTCGGGAAGGGCCGAACCGAACGGGAACGTTCCGACCGTGCGGCGGACACCGCGGCCGATGACACCAGTAGGCCAGGCCTTGGTGAGTGCCGCCGCACCGGGAAGCATGGGAGCGTTCAGGAGCAGACCATGATGGAACTTGTTCTGGTCTCGGAGAACCTGCATGCGGCCTGGCGTCGAGTCAAGGCTAATGCGGGTGCCCCTGGTATCGACGGGATGACCGTCGCGGCGTTCCCGGCGTTCGGCCGGGCGCCCTGGCCCAGAATAGGCTCCGCGCTGCAGTCGGGGACGTACCGTCCGGCGCCGGTGCGCCGGGTGTTCATCCCCAAGCCCGACGGGTCGCAACGCCCGCTGGGCGTGCCGACGGTCTTGGATCGGGTGATCCAACAGGCCTTGGCACAGGTCCTGACCCCGCTCTTCGAGGGCGGCTTCAGCGACCACAGCTACGGCTTCCGTGCCGGTCGCAACGCCCACCAGGCGGCGCGGCACGTGGAGGCCTGTTGGCATGAGGGCCGCCGCTATGCGGTGGACTGTGACCTGAAGTCTTTCTTCGACACCGTCAACCACGACCGGTTGCTGGGGCAGTTGCGCGCTCGGGTTCGGGACCCCCAGGTCTTGGGGCTCATCCGCCGCTACCTCACGGCCGGCGTGGTCCTGCCCGACGGCAACCCGCGAGGCCACGCCTCAAGGTGTGCCCCAGGGCGGTCCGCTGTCGCCCTTGTTGGCCAATATCACGCTCGACCCTCTGGACAAGGAGCTTGAACGACGCGGGCATCGTTTTGCCCGGTACGCTGACGACTTCTTGGTTCTGGTGAAGAGCGCGAAGGCGGCTGAGAGGGTGATGGCGAGCTTGACGCGCTTCGTGGAAGGGCCACTCCAACTGGTGGTCAATCGGGCCAAGAGTCACGCTGCGCCGCTTCGGCAGTGCACCTTCCTGGGGTTTCAGATCGGTGCTCGCGGTCGGGTGGTGTGGACGGCTTAGGTTCTCGCACGCTTCAAACGCCGGGTGCGTGAAATCACCCGGCGCAACCGGGGCCATCGGGTGCAGGACGTCATCGTCGAACTGCGCCGTTACGTCCTCGGCTGGCTCAACTATTTCGGGCTCAGCCATACCTACACTCAGGTTGTGGAACTGGCCGAATGGGTGCGCCGCCGTGTGCGGTTGTACTACTGGAAGCAATGGAAACGCCCCCGCCCGCGCCGTTGCCAGCTACTCGCCCTTGGGATTCCTCGGGACGACATCCGGATGGCGACGCGAAGTCGGAAAGGGTACTGGTGGATGAGCCATAACAGCATCGTCCAACGGGCCCTGACCAATCGGTGGTTACATGCCCAAGGCGTTCCCGACATGCGCACGTCATGGATTACTTTTCACTACGGGCCCGATGCCCGTGTCTGATCGGAACCGCCGTATGCGGACCCGCACGTACGGTGGTGTGGCCAGCC
>Ga0209045_1000902_pt1 | contig 30924 bp, 32 predicted proteins | sample SaaInlLV_10m_DNA_4_FD_184664 | JGI IMG/M metagenome (GOLD analysis project Ga0209045, IMG submission 184664) | Marine microbial communities from expanding oxygen minimum zones in the Saanich Inlet - Saanich Inlet SI072_LV_200m_DNA (SPAdes) (version 2) | ecosystem: Environmental > Aquatic >...
AACTGGGCGTATAATTGGTTCCATAGGCTGACCTCTTTTTTGATCGTTTGCAAAACATAATCATAAGGGAGGATCAGCCTTTTTACTCCCTTTGTCTCGATCTCTTCGAGGAGGTGGTGCTAAGCATGTCCTGAGCGTATATGGGATCAGTGGTGCTGGGGGCTAGTGGGTAGGATGGGACGTAACAATACCCCAGAGATGCAGCTGCTGATTGAACGGATACTGCAGATCTGGGGGCTTGAGGTGACACTCGCCAACAATGGTCAGGAGGGGATAGAGTTGGCACTGGCGGCGCGTTACAACCTGATCCTGATGGATTTACAGATGCCTGTCATGGGGGGCATTGAGGCCACAGAGCTACTGCGCCAAGTGGGTTACACCACTCCAATTGTGGCCCTCACAGCCAATGTAACTGACTCACACCGAGATCAATTTATTGAGGCTGGCGGCGACGACTTCCTCACTAAGCCCATCATCCAAACAGAGCTGAAACATACACTGGAAAAATATCTGCCACTCACCAGCCACAACATCTCCAAAGAGGAGGAGTCTATACTGGTTGACCCTCAGTTAATGGCTCTGTTTATTGAGCGCACCACACTCCTGCGCCAACAATTGATCGGTGCACTGGCTGACCAACAGTGGGATGAGGTCTATGCTGCATCACACACCTCAAAAGGGAGTGGGTCTACTTTTGGTTACCCAAAGATAACTACGCTGGGAAAACAGATCTGCGACACAATCCATAAAGAGTCATACAGCGAACTCCCTCTCCTGACTCAACAACTGATCGATGAAATGGGGAGGGTCTCCCCAGCGATAACCTCATAAACAGACTACTCATCGTTGCGAAGGTATTTATAGCTTCAACCCTCCCCCTGCTTGTAAAATAGAGACACCCTAGAGCAACATTATTTGAGAATTAAGAGCCATGCTAAAAACCAACCACTATTTTGATGGAGATGTTGTCTCTATCGCATTCCAGACCTCCACCTTGCCTGCTACCGTTGGAGTTATGGCCATCGGCGAGTATGAGTTTGGCACCAGTCAGAAAGAGACCATGAGCGTGGTCAGTGGCGCCTTGATTGTAAAACTACCCGATAGCGATGAGTGGCAGACTTTTTCTCAAGGAGAGCAGTTTATTGTCGCAGCCAACCAAAAATTTCAGCTCAAGGTTGAGGTAGAGAGCGCTTATCTCTGTACCTACGAATAGAGCATTCAACTAATATCCTAGTGAAATGATCTGGAAACATTCAGCACGTATGATCCAGCTCACTCTTTCATTTTTCACTGGAGATACTGATGTCAAACAATATTGGCGGCATAGACCGCACTCTTCGAATCGTGGTTGGTGCAGCACTGATCGTTCCCACACTGATCGGCATGCTGCCTGCCTGGGGCTGGATCGGCGCGATCCCACTGATTACTGGGCTACTCTCTTGGTGCCCCGCTTACACATTATTGGGTCTAAACACCTGCCCTTGTAATAACGAAGAGTAATTGGCTTCGGGGAGAGGCAAATAGTGTCGCAGCCATCTACTCGCTGCACCATTAGGGGGGCAACCCCTCTTTGGGATCCGTTGCAAAAGCAACTCTCCGCCTCCCACTCTTCTTTGCCGCATACATCGCATGGTCTGCCTGTAATAACAGTGTATCTTGATCCCTGCCATGCAAAGGAAAGAAGGCGACACCAATACTTACACCGATCGGAATTGCCTCTCCCTGATCTAACAGCAAGGGCACCGATAACCCTTTCAGGATGCGCTCTACAACATTATCTACACTCGCCTCTGAGTGGATATGAGAGAGCAGAATGGCAAACTCATCCCCCCCCAAACGGGCTACAACATCATCATCCCTGACCTGCTTCAGAAAGTGTTTGGAGACCCACTGTAGCACCAGATCCCCCGAGTTGTGTCCATAGTTGTCATTGACCGCCTTAAAACCATCGAGATCAAGGTAGAGTATGGCCAATTTTTCTTGATAAAAACCGGTACGATGGATCGCCTTATCCAGCAGATCAGAAAAAGTCCTTCGATTGTAGAGTCCGGTCAATTCATCGTGGCTGGCAGCATGGTCCAGCTCCCTATTGATAGTATGCAACTCTGATGAAGAGTCCATGATTCGACCATAAACTACCCAGATAATCCCCAGAGAGGTTATAAAGATGGCCCCGCCCAGAATCCACATCAGATTCCAGATCTGTTGATACCCCTGCTCTGCCTCTTCGACAAGCAACTCCCCCCCCTCTCCAGCAATCCACCCCATCTCCATCATCAATTCGCCCACCTTTAGACGCGCTGGAATAACCCGCTCACGCATTAAGTGTGCCGTTGCCTCTCGCTGCTCAATGGTGAGCTCCTGCCCCTCCATGACGGTCTCCAATATTTGGTTCATCGCCTCTGCACTTACCGTTGCGTAGGTGACCGACTCCATCAATTTTTTCCTCTCTAGATCCGTAAGCTCCATCGCATAGAGCTTCTCACGTGCCAACATAAATTTCTCTGCATGCCTCTGAAAACGCAGCTGCAGATCATCCCGTTTAAAGGGGTCATCCTCATACTGCATCATCATCAGCAGTACCACACGCTCCCGTGAAGCATCAAGCATCACCTGCGCCAACTGACTCTTAACCAATTTCTGATTTACTACGTAATCCAGCTGGTTACGCATTGAGAGCATCTCGGAGGTAGAGGCAACCATTTGCGTCACCATTAACGCCAGCAATAGGCTAAACCCCACCAGTAGAGTGACATTGGTGTCTTTGAGTTTATGCTTCATCCTGCTCTCGGGTAATGCTCTCCATAAAGGAGCGAATTTCCAGCTGTTGCAGCAGCTCAATCATCTCTGCGGTTTTGCGATCCATCTCTAGTAGCAGCTGCTCCAGATCATCACTGCGATCTCCCCGCCTCACCATATCCAATAGCTGATCAGCGGATTGGTGAAACTCTCGATGGGGTTCGCGTAACGCCTTGAACTCTGACCATTTAATATAATCTTCATCCACACTGTAGTACCAACGCCCAAAACGGCAGAGGCGGTGATTTGGCTCCGGCAGACGGTGAGCGACCCGAGGCTCTCCACTTTTGCGCTCAAAACGGATCGACTGTAGCTCCTGCAACAGCTGCCTCCGCCACTCCAGATGGTCCATCTGTGCCTGAATAATCAGCCCAATCGGAGGTCGCCCTTGGTAGAGGTGAGATTGATTCTCTTCGATAAAGTGGATCAACTGATCAATCGGCATAGGGCGCGCAATCCAGAACCCTTGCAATTTGTCGCACCCTGCGCTGGTTAAGAAACGGTATTGGGTTTCGGTCTCAATCCCCTCGGCCACCACTGAGATCCCCAGCTGATGCGCCATACGGATAGATGCCTCGACAATGGTGGTCGCCTTCTGAGACTCTGCCATACGCCCGATCAGGTTACGGTCTAGTTTGATGCTGCTAAAGGGCCACAGAGAGAGGGTATCAATAGAGGAGTAGCCTGTCCCATAGTCATCCATTGCCACCGCCATCCCAGCATCGGCCAACTTCCGAATATTCCCCTCTACCCGTTCATCTTGCTGTAGAACACCCGTTTCCAATATCTCCATCTGCAAGGCATCCGCAGGCACCCCCTGGCGCTTGAGTTCATCCAACAAAAAATTGGAGCAGTCGCTTTTCTTTAAGCTCTGTGATGCCAGATTAAAAGAGAGTCGCAACGTAGGCACATACTGACGCAACTGCTGTATCGCTGTCACCAGCTGAGGGAAATGGTCACGGGTAAACCCTTCAATAGAGCCATCGGCCTCCATCTGTGGAATAAAGGCCCCCGGCGGTACCAACGTTCCATCTTTCTCTTGAAAGCGAACCAGTGCTTCAACATCGACTATCCGACCATGATCACTCGATATGATCGGTTGAAAATGGTAGATAAACGTGCCCCTCTCTTTACTGAACTCCTCCAGTACCCCCATAGCTTGCTCCTCCTCTCAATTGAACTCGTCCCCCCGAGCTTGATCTGAAGAAGATAACACAATTACATCAGGACAACACCACTTCCCGCGCTAAGATATTTTGACATTTGTATTAATAATCACTCTCTAACAGCTGCTGCAGATCCATCTCATCCAACACCGGAACACCTAGCGAGAGCGCCTTATCTCGCTTCGAGCCGGGGTCTGCCCCACAGATTAGTGCAGTGGTCTTGGTTGAGACACTCCCCGCCACTTTAGCCCCCAGTGCCTGCAACTGCGCCTTGACCTCTGCACGTTTCATCTGCTGCAGGGTGCCCGTAACAACGTAGGTTGAACCTGTCAATGGTAGCGTTACTGCCCCTTGTTGTTCAATCTTTGGCCACTGCACTCCCGCACGCTGTAGCGCTACAATCACTGAGCGATTATGTGACTGCTGAAAGAAGGTAACAATATTTTGGGCAACTACCATTCCTACGTCATCCACCTGCTCTAACAGTTCAGCGGTCGCCTCCATCAATGGAGGAAGATCTCCAAAGAAGTGGGCCAATGAGCGGGCTGTAGCCTCTCCCACCTCTGGAATACCGAGCGCGTAGAGGAAGCGAGGTAACGTGGTGCTTCGCCCTTTTTGCAACGACTCTACTAGGTTGGTTGCTGATTTTGGCCCCATCCGTTCCAGTGTGGAGAGCTGCTCCAGCTTTAGCAGAAACAGGTCGGCGGGTGTCTGTACCAGATCGCGCTCTACCAGCTGCTCCACCAGCTTCTGCCCCAACCCTTCAATATCAAGCCCTTTGCGGGAGGCGAAGTGCCACACCGCCTCTTTACGTTGCGCAGGGCAGAAGAGGCCACCACTACAACGCACAACTGCCTTATCCAATTCGCGCACCGCACTAGAACCACAAGCTGGACACTGTTGAGGCATCACCCAAATCTGAGTATTTTCTGGACGCTGTTCTGGCACCATCCGCACCACCTCGGGAATCACATCTCCGGCACGACGCACCACCACGGTATCCCCCACTCGCACATCCTTGCGTTGCACTTCATCTTCATTATGCAGGGTGGCGTTGGAGACGGTCACCCCACCCACCTCCACAGACTTGAGACGAGCCACTGGGGTGAGCGCTCCGGTGCGCCCCACCTGCAGGTCAATCGCCAATAGCGTTGTAGTTGCCTCTTCTGCCGGAAATTTCCAAGCGATGGCCCAACGAGGTGCACGTGCTGTAAAACCCAGCAGCTCTTGCAGGGCAAAGTCATTCACTTTATAGACTACGCCATCAATCTCATAACGCAGTATTGAGCGTCGCTGTTGCAGATCCAGATACACCGCCTCACATGCCGCAACCCCTTTCACCACCTTCAGCTCTGGTGAGATCGGAACCCCCCAGTGTGCGAGTTGTTCCATCAATTGGTTATAGTGGCTATAGCTTGCCCCGCCCTGCATCAAACCGACCCCATAACTGATAAAAGAGAGGGGACGTTTTGCGGTGATGCTGGAGTCAAGCTGGCGTAGGCTACCCGCTGCTGCATTGCGCGGATTGGCGAAGCGCTTCTCCCCCTTGGCACTCTGCTGTCGGTTGAGCTGCTCAAAATCAGCCTTGGCGATAAAGACCTCCCCCCGTACCTCAAGCCGCTGTGGGATCTGCTCCCCTATCAGGCACAGTGGGATTGAGGAGATGGTACGAATATTGGCGGTCACATCCTCACCCTGCGTGCCATCACCACGGGTTGCCCCACGTACCAAAACACCATCTTCATAGAGTAGGCTGAGTGCCAGACCATCAAGTTTTGGCTCGACCACATACTCCACCGGGCTGACCGCGCTACGCTCTACAATGCGGCGCTCAAACTCTGTCATCTGTTTGCGCTCGAAGGCGTTATCCAGAGAAGTCATGGGCTGTTCATGGGTTACGCTCTGGAATTCGGGAAGGATCTCTCCCCCGACCCTCTGGGTCGGAGAGTCGTCCGTTTTCAGCTCTGGGGAGGCTTGTTCTAACTTTAGCAGTTCGGCAAACAGTTGATCATAGGCGGCATCGCTGATCTCGGGATCATCCAGCGTATAGTAGCGGTAGTTGTGGTGGTTGAGCTGCTGCCGAAGTGCTGTGGCCTGTAGCACAAGCGGATGCTCTTCCGCCCTGTTTTCAGCCATATCTTGAGTCATTAACTGCCTGACTGCCCTGCCTTACGCCGCTCCAGTTCACGACAGTACTCAAACTCCAACACCTGCTCCTGCATCCGTTGCAGGGTGTGGTTGGTCAACAGACGGCGTTCACTGTCCATAATTTGTCCACCTAATCCGGTTGCAAGACGGTTTGCTGTCTCAACCAGTGCACTGAAACAGGCTTTTCCAGAGTGGGCTGCTGGCAGTTGCGCAAACAGTGCAACTCCACGGGTCTGCAGCGTCATAATTTTCTGCGCATCAAACAGGCCCGGATTGAGTACGTTGCTGATGCTGAACAGTGGCGCACGAACCCCATGCTCTGGAAAGGCGTGGAATAGCCCATCTTTACCAATATGTAACCCTGCGGCATTGAACTCTCGCAGCAGGTCACTACCCTCAAAGTAGTCCCCTTCAGCTGCCATCACCGTCAACACAATCGGTAACACGGCACCCGGCTCACTACATTTAGAATTTGCCGCCTCTCGCCCCCCATCGGCACTGCGCATTTGAGGCTCATCCTCAGCCACCATCTCCAGACCCAATGGCGGCTCCTCTGCCTGCCCCCACTCTCCAAAGTCAATCGGGGCGTGCTGGTCATAGCGACCATCATGGGGGGAGACCGAACTCTCCTCTTCAGAGGCTGGTTTGGCAAAGGTCTGCTTAATCTTCTCTAGAAAACTCATCACTTAACTCGCTACCATCTGTGCGGCCTCTTCAATATCGACCGCAACGATTCGTGAAACACCCGGCTCATGCATGGTTACACCTGAGAGCTGGTCTGAGATCTCCATTGTAGCCTTATTATGGGTGATAAAGATGAACTGTACACGTTCTGACATATGTTTGACCATATTACAGAAACGCCCCACATTGGCCTCATCCAGCGGCGCATCCACCTCATCCAGCATACAGAAGGGGGCAGGATTGAGATCAAAGATGGAGAAGACCAGCGCCACCGCCGTCAACGCCTTCTCTCCTCCTGAGAGCAGATGGATGGTGCTGTTACGCTTGCCCGGAGGCTGTGCCATGATGGTGATGCCGGTATCGAGCAGATCCTCTCCGGTCATCTCCAGATGGGCACGCCCACCACCAAACAGTTTCGGGAAGTTGTTTTTGATGCCATCGTTGATCTGCTCAAAGGTCTCTTTGAAGCGGCTGCGGGTTTCGCGATCAATTTTGGCGATGGCCGACTCTAGAGTATCTAACGCCTCCATCAGATCCCCATACTGCTGATCTAGGTACTCTTTACGCTCAGATTCGGTCTGATACTCTTCAATTGCGGCGAGGTTGATTGGCCCCAGCTTCTGGATGGTACGCGCCATTTCGTCCACATCTTGCTGCCACTGAGTGGCACTTGCCCCCTCAGGCATCTCTCTTAATAGGGTATCGCGCTGATGACCACTCTCTTGTAGCTGTTCATCGATGGTCTGGCGGCGTACCTGAATCTCCTGCCCCTCCAGCAGCTTCTGTTCGTGGATGGCTCGCAGCTCCTGCACCTCTTTTTCGGCCTCCATGCGCTGCCCATCCTGCTCACGCAACAGATGTTCAATCTCTTCAAGGTGACGACGAGCATCGGCCAGCTCATTCTCCACCAGCATCTGTTTGGCAAGGTGCCCCTCCAGCTCCTCTTTCAACAGCAGTTGAGGCTCTTCCAACTCCTCAAGGGTGGCGGCCAACTCCTGCTTGCGCTCTTCACTGTTGGCGAGCTGCTCTTCCATACGAATCAGGCCACTGCGAGTAGACTCCAGTCGAGTACGAGCCGACTCCACCTGTACGGTCAGACGGTGCAGCTGGTCTCGTTTTTCACGCGCCTGATCTCGCGAACGATCCATCGACTCTCTCAATAGCCCTCGCTTTGACTCCATCACACTGCGCTGCGCCTCACTCTCCTCCATTGCCAGCAGTGCGATCTCTAGACGAGCACGAGACTCTAAGATCTCCTCTTCGGCCAGTCGCATCGCCTCTTCAGCCTGAAGCAGCTCCTCTTCAATACGGAATTTACGTTGGTTGGCCTGCTCCTGACGTGCCAGTTTTCCACTCAGCTCTGCCTTATGGGTAGAGAGTTGGGTGGCGTGTTGGTCAATACCACGCTGTAAGCTCTCTAGCTGCTGCTCTCGGTTCTTGAAGGTTTCACGCCCTACTTCCAGCTCAGACTCTAGGTTATCGAGTGTCTCCTCTAAAACCATAACCTGCTGCTTCAGATCACGAATAGTCTGCTCTCGTTGCAGCACACCCTCTTCACGGTCATCCTCTCGGATCACCTGCGACCAGCCGGAACCGATCCAGATCCCATCGCGGGTGAGCAGCGACATCCCCGGTTGTAGCTGACTGCGCAGCTCCAGTGCCTGCTGCAGTGTCTCTACCCCGTAGATGCCATAGAGTCGTGCCGCAATCGCGGTATCAGACTGTACCAGTGTGGTCAGTGCAGTGGCTCCACTCAGTGTCGGCTGCTCCAGCGACAGTGGTTGCTGCTGGATAAAACGGGCCTCACCACGTTTGAGCTGATCGGCCTGTTGTAATAGGGCGTTATCTTCAGCAACAGTGACCGCCTCTAGATAATCTCCGAGCACGGTCTCTAGGGCGCGCTCCCAGCCAGATGTCACCTCGATGCACTCTGCCAGACGGGGCGCATCAGCCACCCCACCCTGTCGTAACCAGTTCTGTAGGCCGCGTTTATCTCGACCCAGCGCATCCTGCTGCAGTGCCTCTAGCGAGGTGAGTCGTCCACGCATCCGCTGCAGTTCACCGCGATGAGTGTTCAACTGGTCAGAGATCAGACGGTTCTGGTCACGCTGCTCGGTGATGCCGTGGCGCAGCCGCCCCCCCTCTTCGCGCTGCTGTTCAAGCTGCATCTCCTCACTCTCCAGCGACTCCTGCTGTAGCAGCATCTCAGCCTCATCTACCATCGGCAGTCGAGACTGCTCCTCTTGGAGACGCTGACGTTGACGCTCGCTATTGAGTTGCTGGCGCTCCATCTGCTCTATGCGGGAGCGGGCGATCTCAGCATCTCGTTTGGGATCACTGGCAGAGCGGTTGAACTGCTCCATCTCAGCTTGCCAACTGTGCCAGGAGTGCTCGGCCTCCTCCCAGACTGCAGAGAGGGTGGCATCCTCCTGTTGCAGCAGTTCAAGCTCCGGCTCATCATTCTGCAGTGACTCCTCCAGCTCGACAATGCGTAGCTGGTCGGTCTTCATCACCCCATTGGTTTCGTGCCAAGAGCGCTCTGCCTTCTGCAGGTCAGACTCCAACAGCTCTCGTTTTTCACGGATACCCTTCAGGTTCTGCTCGGTTCGTGCGATTTCGGCACCGATGGCGTAGAAACGCCCCTGCACCTCATTAAAGCTCTCATTGGCTGCACTGTGCTGTTGTCGCCCCTTCTCAATCTCAGCTTCAATGTTACGTTGTTTGGCAAGGCGCTCTTGCACCGCCAGCTCGGCCTCGCGTACCAGCTGATCTTGAGCCGTCGCCTTCTGGTCGAACTCCTGCCAACGTAGCGCCAACAATTGCGCCTGCATCAAGCGCTCCTCCTGTTTTAGGGTGCGATAGCGTTTGGCAATACGCGACTGTCGCTCTAGGCGGCGCAGCTGTTTGTCCAACTCTTCTCGCAGATCGTTGATGCGGTCGAGGTTTTCACGAGTGTGGCGAATACGGGTCTCGGTCTCACGGCGGCGCTCTTTGTATTTAGAGATCCCCGCCGCCTCTTCAATCAGCACCCGCAGGTCATCCGGCTTCGCCTCAACGAAGCGGGAGATCATCCCCTGCTCAATAATGGCGTAACTACGTGGTCCAAGGCCGGTCCCCAAAAACAGGTCCATGATGTCACGACGACGACACTTGATACCGTTGAGGAAGTAGTTAGATTTGCCATCACGCGATGCCTTGCGCTTGACCGAGATCTCGCTGAAGCTGGCAAACTGCCCCTGTAGCTTCCCCTCACTGTTGTCGAACACCAACTCCACAAAAGCGGAGCCGACCGGTTTGCGCGCACTGGAGCCGTTGAAGATCACATCAGACATCGAATCCCCACGCAGCTGCTTGGCCGAACTCTCGCCCATCACCCAACGCACCGCATCGATGGTGTTGGATTTGCCACACCCATTGGGGCCAATCACCCCCACCAGATTACTGGGAAAGGAGATGGTTGTGGGGTCGACGAAGGATTTGAATCCTGCGAGTTTGAGGGTCTTGAGTCGCATCTAAAAGAGATAAATTTTGGTGTCTGGCAGCTGCCAAAGTTGGCGTATAATAGCACTCCTATCGAGTAGCAACCAGCCATAGAATAAACTTTAAATATACAATATAACCAATTGATTTTTTAAAATCACAATTTCGGAATCAACAACATGTCTACGCAACCTAGCACTGAGCTGGAGGTCTTCGACAACCCCCATCCAAGCCGCGACTACACCATTCGCATCCACACCCCTGAATTTACCTGCAACTGCCCCAAGACCGGACAGCCCGATTTCGCCACATTGGACTTGGAATATGTACCCGATCAGGCCTGTGTTGAGCTCAAATCTTTCAAGCTTTATATCTGGTCCTACCGTAATGAAGGTGCCTTTCATGAGGATGTTACCAACAAGATTTTGGATGATTTGGTGAAGGCAACTGAGCCTCGTTTTATGCGCTTGACTGCGGTATTTAATGTGCGCGGTGGCGTTTATACCACGGTTGTCGCGGAGCATCAGGCAGATCATTGGACCCCCAAGGCGGTGGTTCAGCTGCCCGGCAGTTCGCCTGCCCCGAAATAAATAGTGGGTCGTGGGTAGTGATCTCACTGCCCACTAATCACTAAAATCATGGGACTCCACATCGGTATTGATCTAGGCACCTCTGGCTGTAGAGCCATTGCTATCGATCAAGATCGTCACATTGTCGCTGAGGCACGTACCCCCCTCCCCCCTTCTCAACAACCCGCAGTGGGCCATTTTGAACAGAACCCTGCTGACTGGTGGGAGGCCACCCTCCGAGTGCTGGACGAGTTGATACCGACTCTGCCGAATCAATCCATTGAGACACTCTGCGTAGATGGCACCTCTGCCACACTGCTACTCAGCGATCATCAAGGAAACCCACTCACCCCAGCCTTGATGTATAACGATACCCGCTCCACCCTAGAGGCAGAGCAGCTACGTAACATCATACCGCAACAGAGTGGCGCACAAGGGGCTGGGTCTTCAGCTGCGAAACTACTTTACCTAACACGAAAATACAAAAGCATAAACAATAAGATACACGCACTTCATCAAGCAGATTGGATAAGCAACAGACTCTGCAACCGATACCCTGAGAGCGATGAGAACAATGCACTGAAGATGGGCTACGACCCACAACAGAGAGGTTGGCCCACATGGATCAAGCAGCTCGATCTCCCCTCAGACTGCCTCCCCCGTATTGGGATACCGGGCAGACCCTATGGGAAACTGACCCCCCAATTATGCCGCCGTTGGAACATAGATCCATCCTCTAACCCTGTGCAAATTTGTCACGGCACCACCGACAGTATCGCCTCCTCACTCGCCGCCGGTATCGAAAATTATGGGGATGCTGTCACCACACTGGGCACCACGCTAGTACTTAAAGTGGTGGCAGACAGCCCCATCTACTCCCCCGAACATGGAGTCTACAGCCACCGCCTTGGAGATCGTTGGCTTATCAGTGGAGCCTCCAATGCAGGGGGTGGCGTTTTATTGGAGCACTTCACCCTCGAAGAGATCAATCAATTGGGGCTAAAAATTGACCCAACACACCCCAGTGGACTGGATTACTACCCCCTCTCCTCAATCGGTGAACGCTTCCCTATTGCCGACCCTGACTACCTCCCTCGTCTCTCCCCTCGCCCAGACAAACCCCACCATTTTCTACAGGGCATATTGGAGGGGTTAACCCAGATTGAGTTGGAAGGATATCGTCTGATGACACGTTTAGGAGCCCCTACCCCTAAACGTATTCTCAGCGCAGGGGGGGGCACCAAAAACCAAGCCTGGATGGCATTACGAGAACAGCACTCACCATGGCCGACCTTTAAGGCACAGACACCGGAGGCCGCCTTTGGTGCTGCATTATTGGGTCAATCACGTGTGTAATATTTCAATCCTGTAACATTTACCCACAAACTAGAGGGTTTCTTTTCGGTTTGACCTAAGTCAATCAGCTCACCTCTGGGTTTATGTTTTGATCGAAATCAATTCCTGCCGACTTTTTCTTGGTGGGAATTATTTCAGAAGCGGGTCACTACTTCTGCACTCACTACCCGACAGGAGTCGGGCCAAAAACTACAGGGATGATCACAGTATTGTGTGTTCAAGGGGGATCTGTTTTCTTATCATTTAATGAGAGAGGAGATCATCCATGCCCAAAAAAACACTTCAGTTTCTCTTTGGACTACTCTTTGCCATAAGCGCTAGCACTATCCATGCAGCCAGCAAAGACACGTCTGATGAGGATAACAAACTCAACGGGGACTGTATCGGCTGCCACTATAATGTAACACCGGGGATTGTTAAGCAGCATCTTGAAAGCCCAATGGCTAACGCCAAGAAACATGAGGACTCTGTCTCCTGTACCGATTGTCACGGAGAGTCACACGTCACCAATGATGATTATGCAAAAGCAGCCATGCCCACCATGGAGACCTGTGCTGAATGCCACAAAAAAGAGACCAAACAGTACAAGAAAGGCAAACATAATCTAGCCTGGTTTGGAATGAAATCCCAGATTGCTTGGCACGGACAACCGGGGGCTATTGTAGACAAGGGCTACAAAGGGTGTTCTGGCTGCCACAAACTAGGGAAGAAAGGCATACTGGGGATTGCTGATGGCAAAAATGAGCTGACACATGACAACGGTAAAGAGGCCGCTGATTACCGTTATGGTAATGCACAGTGTGATGCCTGCCACACCCGTCATACCTTCAGCCAAGATGAGGCGAGAGATCCACGCGCCTGTTCCAACTGTCATATGGGCTTCGACCATCCACAGTGGGAGATGTTTATGTCTTCTAAGCACGGCATCATCTGGTCGATTGAAGATCAAAAAGGGGAACGTGATGGTCGCGCCCCAACCTGCCAAAAGTGTCATATGAATGAAGGGGACCATGAGGTTACCACCGCATGGGGCTTCCTCGGACTTCGCATCCCTACCCAGAAGAATGTATTGGCGCTGATCGATGCCGCTCCATCACTAGAGCAGCCACTGCGTGATCTTGCCAAACTGTTGCCTACTGGGAGCTATATCGATGTTGATGATGATCCTCAATGGGTACTCGACCGCGCACTGATTCTACAAGCTGCGGGGATACTCGATTCGGGCCTTCAGCCCACCGAGCGTTTTGTCGAGATCGTAGTTCAGGGACGTGCAGCACGCGCTCCAGAGGAGTTCAATGCACTGCGCACCAAGATGAAGAATATCTGTAACGAGTGTCACAGCAAAGGCTTTGTTCAGGAGCACTTTGTGGCCTCAGATAACGTCATCAAGGCTGCAGATCATGAGTTTGCCAAGGCGATCGCTGCGGTACAAGCACTCTACAAGGATGGCATTCTGGAGAAACCTGAAGGGTGGGACTTTGCTCCAGACCTGCTGCACTACTATGATGCCAAGACCAATGTGGAACAGGAACTCTACCTGATCATGCTGGAGTATCGTCAACGTGCCTTCCAGGGTGCTTTCCATGCCAGTAATGACTATATGCATTGGTATGGCTGGGCTCCTCTGAAAACGGCCGTTAACAATATTTTGCAGGAGGCTAAGCAGATGCGTGCCGAACATGAGGCAAAACAGAAGCATTAATCTCTAAGGAGCAGCGGGAGACCGCTGGGAGTTGGCCGGAAGGGAGACCTTCCGGCCTTTTTTATGCCTGCCACTTATAAACAAAAATATGAGCGCATTAGTTATTACTATTTTACTATATTATAAAATACTGTAGAATCCTCTCCATCAAGTCAAGGCAGAGAGCACTCTCTACCCACACTACAAAATTTAAAACTTTATCTTTGGAGATACATCATGAAAAAAATTATCGCTGCTATCGCTCTCGCTGCTGTTGCTTCTAGTGCTTCTGCTTTCTTCAGCAATGACGACAACCAATCTGGTTACGGTACAGGTGCTGCTGACGGCGCTTTTGACGGAAAGGGTCGTGGCGCTGGTAAGGGTGCTGCTGATGCAGAGGGTAACTTCAGCATGACTATCAACGCTTCTGGCAAGGGTTCTTCTAACATGGAATCTGATATGGATATGGCTGAGAACAGCCGCTTCAAGGGCAACTCTGATCTGCGCTCTGAGAGCTACGCTGCTAACCCTTACTACGGAGTTGCTCCACAGCACGCTGCAATCGCTAAGTAAGCAAACAAACGCAGCAAGACCAGTTTAGTTGGGGGGATCTATTCCCCGGGGTCTAAGAAGCCGATGAGTCATCATGACTCATCGGCTTTTTTTCTGCCTCATCCAGCTCAAAATCTAATTCGGGAATCTCCTCTGGTAACTGCATCCAGACCACCACCCGCAACAGCAAAAAAACCGTAGTGTAGAAGATCGCAGGCAGAATCAGAATCAGTGGCAACCCCAGCAGGATCTCCATCAATTTAGGTCCACCCGTCAGCGAGGCCAGCGCCCCCTTCTCGATCAGCACCCACCAGAACCAGTAGAGCACACCCGCCCCCCCCACCCACTGCCCCAACTGTTGGAGTGTAGGCGGCAGTTGAATCGCACGAAATTGGTCTAGTGTCATTGGCTCATACTCTTAGTTTACGGAACTCTGAAGAAACTGTGCCAAACGTTCAACACCATCCTGTAGCTTTTCCAGTGAGATGGTGTAGGCAAAACGGACCCAGCGTTTTGCATCCAGCGTAGAGAAGTCTTTACCCGGTGTGATCGCAACCCCCACCTGCTCCAGCAGCTCCATCGCAAACAGGCTACTGTCACGACTCAGTGCAGAGCAGTCAGCATAGAGGTAAAAGGCCCCCTCCGGCAGGTGGTCGATTTTAAAACCGAGTGCCGTAAGTGATTGGTAGAGAAAATCTCTGCGCCGCTGAAACTCATCTCTTCGGCTTTGGAGAATAACCTCAGTCTCTGGCTCCATCGCAACCAGTGCCGCATACTGTGAAGGGGTCGGTGCCGCCAAAAACAGGTTTTGTGAGAGTCGGTCTAATCCATCCATTGCCGCCTTTGGAGCCACCAACCACCCCAAACGCCAGCCCGTCATGCCATAGTATTTCGAGAAGCTGTTGACCACAAACAGATCTCCCGGCAGATTCACGGCCGTTCCTCCGGTATCACCATAGGTGAGCCCTTGATAAATCTCATCGACAATCAGGGCGCCACCTTTGCGTTGTACAAACTCAGCAATACGCTCCAGCTCATCTGGCGCAATCACCGTTCCTGTCGGGTTGGAGGGGGAGGAGATCATCACCACTCGACTCCGCTCACTCCAGTATTGCTCCACCAGTGCTGCAGTTAACTGAAAGCGTTCCGCTGCCCCCACCGGAATCGCAACCACCTCTCCCTCGAACAGTCGAGCAAAGTGGCGATTACAGGGGTAACCGGGGTCCGCCATCAACACTTGGTCTCCGGGATTAACCAGCAGCGCAATCAACAGCTGCAGTCCACCAGAGGAGCCGGGGGTTACCGCAACTCGACCGGGATCAACCGACTCCCCATAGCGCTGCTGGTAATTTTCAGCAATTTTTCTACGTAGTGCAGGCAACCCCAACGCAGGCGTATAGTGATGACGACCACTCTGCAGCGCCTCTACCCCCGCATCTACAATCGGTTGTGGTGTCTCAAAGTCGGGTTCACCCACCTCCATATGAATAATGGAGCGCCCCTCGGCCTCTAGTGCACGAGCACGTGCGAGAATCTCCATCACATGGAAGGGGTGAATCTCTTGGGCACGTTTTGAGACCCGCACGGATCAGGACTCCCAGAGTTTTCGAACCCACTCCAGATCAAGATAGGACTTTCCAAAGTCCTCTCCCTGAAGCAGCTGACAGGGGTCATCCGCCTCCCCCATCTGATCCAGTACCAGCACAGCCTCACTGAAATCTTCATCCGCAGTGTAGCCATTGACTGTCACAATGGTCTTCAGGTTGGCAGCACGTGAAGAGCGGATACCATTAGAAGAGTCCTCAAAGGCGATACACTCCTCTGGCTTCAACCCCATCTGCTCCATCACATAGGTGTAGATATCAGGCGCTGGTTTCTTTGCGGGGACAATATCACCCGCACCAATCACCTCAAACCAGGCCTCTGCACCGGGGAAAAGAGCATTCTCCAACAGTGCCGACACATTCTGTGGTGTAGTCGTAGTCGCAATCGCCATCGGCACCCCAGCATCATGCGCCTCGGTCAACAGCCGCTGCACCCCACTACGTAGCGGAATTTTTCCCGCACTCAGTAGCTCAACAAAGTGTTTGGTCTTAGAGGCATGTAGCCCTGCAATCCAAGCGGTGAGATCCTCCACCTCTGGCAAGGTTGGATTTTTTCTCTCAATAAAGTTACGAATACGCTCTTTACCACCGGTCACTGCCAGCAACTCACCATACAGTGCCTCATCCCACTCCCAGTCTAACCCAGCCTCTACAAAGGCTAGATTAAAGGCCACACGATGACCATCACGCTCCGTATCAGCCAAAGTTCCGTCCACATCAAAGATTAACGCTTTCATTGATCCATCTCCTTATATATTATGAGGCTAACTCCCTCTTCCTTTGAGGTTGTGCACATTCGATGCTTTCCTCTTTCGGTGGTACAATAGCAAAGTAAAGCACTCGGATAAACAGAGAGATTTAAGAGCGGAAAAAGTTGCCAGAAGCAAAACAATCTGGTATCAATGCGCCCTTTCCAAAAAGCTGTCAGGAGAAATAACCGTATGGCTACCGCAAAGAAGCAGTCAACACTGATTGGAGGCATTGCGCCTTACAAGCCCAAAAAGGGCGAAGAGTACATGAATGAGAAGCAGAAGAAGCACTTTGAGGAGATTCTTCTAGCTTGGAAACACCAGTTGATGGAGGAGGTAGATCGCACGGTGCATCACATGCAGGATGAGACCGCCAACCTACCCGACCCCAGTGATCGCGCCACTCTGGAAGAGGAGTTCTCTCTTGAGCTGAGAACCCGTGACCGTGAGCGCAAGCTGATCCGCAAGATCGATAAGACTCTGCATGGACTGGATGGGGATGAGTATGGCTATTGTGAGTCATGCGGTATCGAAGTCGGCATTCGCCGTCTTGAGGCACGCCCTACCGCTACACTCTGCATCGACTGTAAGGAGCTGGAGGAGATCAAAGAGAAATCTTCCTGACCTTAGATAACAGTTTCGACCAAAAACGGGCACTCTTTCGAGGGGTGCCCATTTTTTTTGCCTGTAAGAAAACCAGATACGCTACGCAGAGCATATGAAATATGCGGGGGATAGCAAACCTTTATACAAACGATGTATTATAATCCGATTAAATAGAAAATACAGGAAACAAGGTATCAAAACCATTATCACTTATGGAACATTCGATATGTTCCATCAGGGCCATCTGAGGCTGTTAGAACGCGCCAAGGCATTGGGCACTTACCTGATCGTCGGTGTAACCGATGAAAATTATGACCGTTCCCGTGGCAAGCTGAATGTTATAGAGAGCACAGAAAAACGGGTAGAGGCGGTTCAAGCGCTGGATTTTGTCGACAAGGTCATTATCGAAAAACACAAAAAGCAGAAAGCTGAGGACATGGTGAAGTATGGAGTCGATATTTTTGCCATTGGTGATGACTGGGTGGGTATATTTGACTATCTCAACGAGTACACACATGTTGAATATCTGCCTCGTACAAAAGGGATCTCCAGTACCTCGTTGAGAAGAGATAACTTTGATCTGATTGAGCTGGGTATTGTGGGTCTGGGTCGTGACACCAAAGCCTTTATCGATGAGGCGGAGCATGTACCCAATCTAAAGATTGATCGCATCTATTCACCAGAGCTGACCGCTCTGAAGCAGTACACCCAAAAAAGTAGACGTATCAAATATGGTCATGATAATTGTGACGATTTCTTAGATACGGGTATTGTTGCGGTCTATATTGATACGGCGCTGGAAGAGCACTATCCGCTGATTAAAAAGGCACTGCTGGCAAAAAAACATGTGTTGTGTGAAAGCCCGCTTGCGCTACATAAAAGTGAACTGATTGAGCTGCTCTCTCTGGCCAAAAAAGAGAAAGTCTTGCTGCTCTCTGCACTCAAGACGGCCTTCCTTCCCGCCTTCAATCAGCTGTTAACGGAGCTAAACAAAGGGATTATTGGCGATATTAAGGAGGTACGAGCAACCCGCACCTCTCTCTATAAAGAGAAAGATTACCCCGACACCTTTATGGCCCAGGGTGCCACCAATATTTTGTCCTCCTACCCCTCGCTGCTGGTCAATAAGATCCTGGGAGAGAGCAAGGACATCACCTTCTTTGATCAGGGAACGGAGGGGTATGATGTCTCTAACCTGATCATCAGCAAACATAAAGGCGGTGCCATTGGCATCTCCAATGTCGCAACGGGCATCAAATCCGAAGGGGATGCAGTCATCTCAGGAACCAAGGGGTATGTCTATATCCCAGCCCCTTGGTGGCTAACCAGACAGTTTCACGTCCGTTTTGAAGATGAAAACAAAAGCCAGACCTTCAGCTATGAATTTAATGGCTGCGGGCTGCGCTATATGATTGCGGAATTTGCCTCGCTGATACAGAGAGGCATGCGCAAGTCGAGCATGTTATCCCCCAAAGATATGATCAGCATCAACCGAGTGCTATTGGAATACAACGAAAGAAAATTTAGAGAGTTAGAGAAGACCGAAAAATGATTTATGAAGAGTACGCCATTTTTACTCCAGGCCCTGTAAAGATGTCTGACGAGATTCTGCAGGTGGGAGCAAAACAGACCCCCTATTTCAGAAACAGTGGATTTTCAGAGGTGACCTTCGCTTGCGAAAAGGGGCTACTGGAGATGGTCAATGCACCAGAGGGTTCCAAAGTCATCTTCTTAACCGCATCCGGTACAGCTGGGATGGAATCGGCGGTGATGAATTTGCTGGATAAAAACGATAACGCTTTGGTGGTGAACGGGGGCGGGTTTGGCGCGCGCTTTGTAGACATTTGTGCCACACACGGGGTACCACACACCAACTTTAAGGTTGCCAATACCAACCTCTCTGATATTGAGCGTTTGGCACCCAATGGTGATCATACAGCGTTGGTCGTTAATGCACATGAGACCTCCATTGGGCATCTATACGATCTGGATGCGATGGGTGAATATGCCGTGAAGCAAGATCTGCTCTACATTGTCGATGCCATCTCGATGATGGTGACCGATCCACTGGATATGCAGCAGTCGAATATCGATGTCGTCATTGCCAGCTCTCAAAAAGGGTTGGCACTGCCGCCGGGGTTGACCATGGTGATCCTCTCTCCCAAGGCGCAACAGGCACTAAAAGAGACCCACTCTCTGTACTTCAACTTTACAGATTATCTGAGTAATGGTGAACGAGGACAGACCCCCTACACGCCAGCAGTGACCATTATGTTGCAGCTAGAGGCGAGACTAAACCAGATCAAACACCGTGGAGGCATTGCACAGAGCATTGCCGATGCGAAAGAGGTAGCAGTATACTTTAGAGAAAGTATCCAAGCGCTACCACTCAAAACCTTCACTCCTTACATGCCCAATGCGATGACTGCACTCTCCCCCACAGACGGGAAATCGGCCATCGACATCGTCAATGAGCTAGAGGCGCAGTACAAGGTGATGGTCTGCCCCAATGGCGGTGCAGAGCGTGATACCGTTTTCCGAGTCTCCCATATGGGGGAAGTCACCAAGGCGTACACCGATATCCTCATTGATGCCCTGCACCAATATTATGGCGTGGCCCGGCCCTGATGATAGATCCTGATACGTTACGAAAAGCCCAATTGATCATGCTCGATATGCTGATCGAGTTTGATGCACTCTGTAAAAAACACCAGCTACAGTACTGGTTAGATTCAGGCAGCCTATTGGGTGCCGTCCGTCATCAAGGTTTTATCCCCTGGGATGATGACATCGATCTCTCAATGCCGGTTGAGGATTACCAGAAGTTCTTGTCCATTGCCGAAGGTGAACTATCAGGCAAGATCTTTGTTCAGAACAGACAAACTGATCCACACTTCAAGTTTGACTACACCAAGCTACGCTCTAACAGAGGCTCTATTGTAGAGTTCCACGAAAAAGAGCGGTCGGTCGATTACCATCAGGGGCTGTTTGTCGATATCTTCCCCATGCTGACCATTGAAGAGTCGGCTGCAGACAAAAAAAACTATGATGACACCTTGGCCGACATACGGGCCGTCTCATCGATTAGCCTGCACACCCCCAACGGGAAAGATGACCCAGCAAAAAGAGCTACACTGGTCGCCTCTTTAAGAGAGAAACATCAAGGGTGGGAAAATAGCCAATCCAAGGTGATCTATGGTGGTGAGATGGCTGATGTAGCCGCCTGGTTTGATATGGATGCCGTTTTCCCACTTACACCGATAACGTTTGAGGAGCTACACTTCTTTGCCCCCCACAACCCCAGCCACTACTTGGATGCAATTTATAGTTTTGACTATCGACAGTTGCCGCCAGAGAACATGCGCACGATTCATGCCCACAGCATCACATTCGCCGACTGATTATCGGCTAATTGCAAAATATGGTTGGCTGACTCAAGATTTGCGCACATTGCCGCATATTGCTACAATTGTGGCAACATGCAGCGGAAGGAGTTTTTATATGAGCACATCTATCAGGATTGATGACGACCTCTATTCATTGGCAAAAAACAGATCTAAGGCAGAAATGCGATCCGTTCCACAGCAGGTTGCCTACTGGGCAAAGGTGGGTCGAGCAGCACTGGACAACCCTGACCTCCCCATAGAGTTTGTTCGAGATACATTGATAGCCGTCGAGGAAGAGTCTGAGCCCTTCGAGTTTTCTGAAGAGTGAAAATCACTCAAAAACCTACCTTCAAGAGAGCCTATAAGAAGCTACACTCCAACCAGTGTGCCGCAGTCAATCAGGCAATTAAACAGGTTCTGAAAGATCCAGAGCTGGGGAGCGGGAAGTCAGGTGACCTTGCAGGTGTAAAGGTATTTAAGTTTGACTGCGTTAAACAGCTTTATTTACTTGCTTATACAGCCAGTGATGAGAAGCTTGATTTGCTGTCTCTTGGGCCGCACGAAAATTTTTATAAAAAATTGAAACGATAACAAAACCAAGAGTGATTATTTATGAAAACCTCTCTTTAGCATCCAACGTAAGTCCAATACCAACACTATGCAGCATATCACCCGTCAACATTTTAGAGTTAGGGAATAGGTTGTTGATCGTGTGCTGTACACTGGGGATCATGGTTGTCCCCCCCGTATAGAAAACAAAGTCGATTGACTCATGGGTTAAACCGCAATTGCGTATCAGCTCGCTGATTTTATCCCTAACCGAAGCGATATCAGGATCGATAATCGTTTCAAGCTCACGCTTTGTTACCCCCACCGTTAACCCGCTTTCTATCTCATTCAATAAAATTTCCGTCTCCATCGCGTCAGAGAGGCGCTTTTTACAGTTTTCAGCATCTTCCAAAATCTGGTGTCCCCGCTTGTGGGTAAGTACATCGATAAGTCGTTTTGTCCGCTTCTTGTCGAGTGATGTTGCAAGAAAGTTCTGAATCTCACCGATCACCACAGAAGGGTACAGGCTATTGATTTCATGCCACGTTGAAAGGTTATGAAACCATGTAGAGGGAATATTGATATCAGTGCCGTTTGCAATACGCACTTGAGTACCCATACCCAATTCAGGCATGATTTTTTTCAAGGCTAATGCCTTATCTAGGTTCGTACCACCAATATGGATTCCTGAGGTACCCAACACTCGATATCCCGCAACTGAATCATCCGAATTGGGCATTAAGATCGTAAAGTCAGAGGTGCCGCCACCTATATCAACAACCAGCAGGTTCCCTTGTAGTGGATGGCTGAACTGGAAGGCCTTTGCTGCAGCAACGGGTTCAAGCTGAAATTCTACATTTTTAAACCCTTTTTCATGGGCAATTTCGCGCAGTATATTTTCGGCCTGCATATCCATCTCATCATCGTCATCATTAAAGCGAACAGGACGACCTAGAACAACACTCTCTATCTCATGGTTACACTGTTTTTCGGCACGCTGCTTCATCTCAGCAATAAACAGACCGATAATGCTAGAGAATGGCACCATCTTATTAAATATGTTTGTCTTTTTATCGATTAGAGAGGTTCCCAATACCGATTTAATGGATCGCATCAGCCTTCCATCACACCCATCTAGATAAGCGTGTATGGCTCTGTCACCATAGAAAATCTCTTTCTCTTCATCATCAATAAAGATCGCTGTTCTTATCAGCCTGCTCTCAGACTCTAAGGGGACCATTGTCACGGCCTCATTTTTCACAACCCCAACGGCTGAATTCGAAGTCCCAAAATCAAAGCCACAATAGGACACTGTTTGCCTCGCTGAATAATATTAGTTTTTTTATAAAAACAGAAAAGTAGACCGCTGAAATACTCGAAAGAGTATTGCTATTAAGCGTTGCATAAATCCTTACACTCTACCCCCTCCCCAGCCCTCCCCCTGCAAGTGGGAGGGAGCAGATAGAAAACAGGATCACCCCAGCAGACCAACAAACGCCAACCCTGCACCGATATAGATAGCCGCTTCAATCGAGCCAATGGCAACATTACGCTCAATCCCCACCTCCTGACCGATATTTACCCCAGGGAGCAGCAGTTGACGCAGCCCGATAGAGAACAGTGTCTGAGCAAAAAACATCGCTACGGCGATCAGAGACCAAGCTGTAATAGACCAAAATAGACTATCCGGGGCGTAGATAACAACCCCTGAAGCTGCCGTTACTGCCAACGCAACCCCCAGCCGATGACCTGCAAAACGAACCGCTACGGCCATATTTCCGCCTTGAATCTCCCCTTGAAGGGTACGACCCGACTCCTTGTGTCGAGACTGAAAAACTTGTGTGCGATAAACCGTCGCGGCAAGCATCAGCAGCTGAGAGACCACAAAGATGACGACCACCACAACCATACCCAAATAGGTGGAACCATCGACCCAGCTCATCGCTGCGCGGACAATAACTGCCGTGGCGATCATATTTCCGGCATCTACAATGGCGCTAGAGGTATTTCCCTTGAGCATCTGCTGGTGCAGATCTACTTGGGTTAAGACAACACGATCAAACACCTTGCGTGTAATCGCCATAAAGAGGATCGCCCCCACGCCATAGAGCGCCATCAATGAGAACTCATCCACATAGGAGTCCCCCGCCTCGCCCGAGGCGACCCCCATCATCAGAATAGAGACCGCAATAATCGCCCCAGCAAGGGTAATTCCCACCGCGAAGTTGTCATGTTCGGTCAGAAGCTCTTTCAGGGAGCTGCCGACCATGCTGTTGGCCAGCAGACGAACTGCCGCCATAAAGGCCAAAATCACTAAAAAATCGATCAGGTAGTAGCCCACTGAGGCATCTGAAAGCATGATGAATTGTGAAAGTTGTTGCATGATAAATTCCTAATAAATTCTTAATGAACCCTGTAACGGATTACTTTCCGCCTCGTCTACCCATACCACGACTGGAGCGACTACTGCTGCGGGAGCTGGCACCAAAAACGCTTGAGGTGCGTCTTGATGAGCGAGAGCCGGCACCGTTTGATGCCGTTGAGAACGCTGAACTTGAACGCTTTGAGCCTGAATTGGAGCTATGTCGGGGGCCACCACTGGCACCATATTTTCTACCAGATGCGCTGGTCGCTCTCTTGCGAGCGGCTGAATAGGTGCTCTGGCGTTTTCGCCCTGCAGGAGAGCCATACTGACGTTTTGGTTTTGCCGGGGTTAACCCCTTATCCCGCATCCCCTTATCGAGATCTGCCGTGCGTTGACGATCTCGACTAGAGCCGTAGGCATCAGAACCATAATCTCGATAGTAAGAGTTTCGGGACCGAGCATTCCAGCTGTCATAGCCAATTCTCCCACCGTAATATCCCGGCCCTCTGAAGAGGTCGCCAAACATCCGGTACATGCCATAGAACTGCCAGAAGCTGGTACCTGAGGAGTCTCTTTGCCAGCTACCGTAACCGGGGTTACCCACTAGATAGCTACCCGCCACCTTGCCACCATTCAAGGTAGCCGCCTCGGCATCATCAGGAATGCTGATCCGTGCTAGTTGACCATCCGACAGGTCTGCCATGGTGTTAATGACATCCAGCAGTGAATCATTAAAGAGGAGTGGATCGGAGGCCGCAGAGAGTGACTGTAGCTCTATAGAGGCTTGATGGAACTGCGATTCGTTCTCTGGTTCTAGAGGGACTTCCGCAAGCCGAGAGCGTAGCCCATTGTACTGAGCACCCTGTGTGGTTGCAGACAAGCTCAGTGACTGCGCCAGATCCGCAAAATCTGCTTTCTGGGTTGTCAGAATATCTGCGTACTTCTTTACAATAAGCAGATTGGGCATCGTCGGGCTGCGCTCATCGAGCAGCTTGCCCAACTGCTCAATCCTGTTTTTTACCCGCTCTACCTCAGGCTTAACCTGCTCTGCATAGGGGTTAGAACAGCCCTGCAGTAACAGAAGGCCCAGCGTGACCAGCAGCCATCGCCAACTTTGTATCCTATTCTGTTGCATACTATTTCTCTTCCATCCCACTCTACCCCTATCACTTATTGTTGGCATCCGCTAACGCCGCAGTAATGTGTTCTACAGAGGCCTTTACCCCCTCATTGACGATCACAAATACTGCTGATGCTTTGATGATTGTACTGGCATGAGGATTTGTCACAACCTCTCTGCTTTCTAATCGCTCATAAGCCACCGCAGTACCCAGATCATGCTGAATCAACGCGGTGACTACCTCCTTCCAGGCGAGGTTGAGGAGCGGTAGATCAAACCGAACATACTCATCAGACTCTGAGGTAAACATATTCTCAATAATTTGCTCTGACCCCGGTGCGACCAACCCCCTGACAATCATCTCTGGATAGGAGCGTATCGGCCGCAGCACGATGCTGGCTCCTGCTTCCAGAAAACGGGAGCGGTTGGAGTCATTTACACACTCCGCAATCAGGGGAATATCTTTGACCCCAATCTCTCTCAGTCGATGCAAGATATCAAAAGTTCGGCTGTCTGCATCTGGATTGGTCTCTTCGCGGGCTAGGATAATAATGGCTGCCGCTTTCTCTGCATCTGCTGAGAGCAGCTCATTGTCATCCAGCGCATCACGATTGCGATGAGCTACCCCCTCCATCTCAGATAGGTGAGGTGGTAACCCTTCGGCATAATGGCGAGTGAGTATCTGCACCATGGCATCTTTAAATTGCTCATTGGCTCGAAGCTGCTCAATGACCCTTGTGAAAAAACGCTCACTATCCTCACGAGGCGCATTAATAATCAACAGGTGATCTTTCATATTCCATTCCCAGTTTCCACAACGTTGTCGTGCACGCCGACTTGCACGGTACTCAAAGTAATCTCCAGCCAGTTTAGCCAACAGGAAAATGCCGCCAAAATAGAGGAGGAGCACCGTAGCTACCCGGCCTTCAAAGGTCGATGATGAGAGGTCTCCATAGCCCACCGTAGTGATGGTGGTCAAAGAGAGCCATACCCCCTCACCAAACGACATCCCTTCAAACAGCACCATCGCCAGCGCGTGCAGCAACAACAGCGCTGCAATAAAGAGCGTCGTCACTTGTAACGAACGAAATAGCTCATCAGACTGAAATGACAAGCTACGAAAGCGTTGCTGCCCTACCAGTGAGCGAAAGAAGGTAAACATGATGCTATTGTAAGGTACCTTGCACCTACTCACCTACTCCTGCTGAATAGGCCACATCTCTTCCACTTTTCTCATAGAGAGCATGATACAGAAATGGACCTCCGTTCTTCCCCCATCAAACACACGGATCTCTATTGCGTGTTTTCGGTCATCTGACACCAAGCGGTAGTAGTCACAGGCGATCTCCCCGGAGTCCACCGCATCGGGCAGTGGAGTTTCACGAAAACCCCCATCAAAGCGATAGGCCATACGAAAGGCCTCTTGTCGGTACAACGCCGCTGTCCAAGATAGATATAGGTCAGGGGCCTTCTTTCTCCGGTGCAAGAGGTAGAGATAGTCATCATCCGACTCCAACATCTCCGCAAGCTCCTTCTCCTTAAAAACCGAGAGGACCTCTTGTGGGAGCACCGAGATAGCCACCTCAAATTCGTCAGCACTGATGGAGCGTACCCTGACCTGCTGTGCACCATCCACCAGCCCCGCATAGTGAAGTTGATCCACTGTGTTCTCTCCCAGAGAGAGCGTCCAGAGTGCATCCACCGAGAATGTTTTACCCGAGATCTCCGCTTGGGAAGTGAAGTCAAACTTCACCATATCCCCAACAATGAGATCCCTCAGAGACTCCAGAGAACGGGAGGAGTCCCCCCCCGCTTTCTGCAAGCCTCGTCCCAACCGATCAAGCCAACCCATAATCGTCTTAGCTCTGTTTTTTGCTGTTGATGCGGGCCAAGATGTCATCTCGGTTGCTGTTCTTCGCCCCAATGCCCGCCTTGGCGAGCCGATCTTTCAGTGCACCATCTCCAGTGGTGCTTTCAATCTCTTTGGCCGCCTCCATCTTCGCCTTTCGCTCTGCCTGCTTCTCCTTGATGCGCTGCATACGTTCTGCCGCAAGACGTGTGCTTGAAGATGCTCCAGAGTGCTTTGCAGAGACCTCTAGTGCTGCACGTTGTGCATACTCTGTCGCCTTGATGGTCTTGATCTCCACCTTCATACTGTTGATACCACGCTCAGTCTCGGCAATTGTCGCTTTCAGTTCAGCCACACTGGTGATCAAACTGTCATGCACGGCTCTCTGTTCACCCAATTGCCCCTCGGTCTCACCAATCTTGTCGATCAGCTCATTCAGTAGCCCCTCATCCTCCTTCTCTGAGGCAGCAACGGCATAGCCTTCATACTCTGCAATATCCGCCTCAATATCGGCGATAGCCTTTGCAGTCAGCTTCTCTTGCGCCATCAAATCGGTCAGTGCATTCTTTGACTTGTCGATACGCCCCTCTGCATCACGAATACTCTGCTCCATAGCAGGGATTGCGATACTCGGGTCGCTGGCAATCGCCTCGCCCGTATCATTGGCTTTACCACGGATACCATCCAAAATAGTTTTCATCCAGCTCATTCGTCTTCTCCTTACTTCAGGTAGCTGCTAAAGGCTTCAAGCGCAGCGTCAAGGTTGCAGCTCAGCATGTCGATCTCTTCTACCAGCACTTCTGGCTTACTGTCGACAGAGGCCGCGCCGTACAGTTGGTACTGTTGACCGGTTTTTGCAAAGGCTGAGAGCGGCAGCGGGATATTCATACTTAACATGCCCTCCATCATCTCCGCCTCTAACCCCTCTTTAATCTCTTCTGATTCGAAAAGATTTACGATAGCCAGCACCTGTGTCTCATTAATATCGACAATGATGGGGAACTCTTCGCGCGTCTCAACCGTGACCTGCGCCATCAGCTCACTTTCATCAATGATAGCTGCCTCGATCTGCAGCCCGTCTGATGTTGTTGCACCATTCAACGCATCTACAATGGTTTTTAGTTTTTCAATCAATGGATACTCTCCTTTCTGATAAGTCCTACTTCTCTATTCCAATCCGCTTGGTGGTAGCTGTAGGCCACCTTTGATCCAAGACGGTTAATCTCTATTGAATCTGCCTCACTGAAGAAGCCTTTTCCAAATTCAAATGCTGCCAAGATACTCCCTTGAGTGGCCCACCCATCCTCAACCGACAACTCTTTCAACTCCGCGATACGCTGTCGGGGAGAGCGCCCATTCTTGGTTGCAATGGTCCACCCCCACTCGCCAAATGAGGGTACGTTGGCATGATACTGCTGCACATGCTGGAATCCTGCGTACTTGACCGTTTTACCAATACTGATAAAGGTATTTTTTGCATGGTAGGGAGAGGTGGATTGAACCACCATGGTACCGTCCCCCGCAAGCAAGGCGTGCAGTTTCGCATAGAAACGGGCGCTATACAGCTTATTCAGGTCGGGGTGTGACGGGTCTGGCAGATCTACAATAATGGTGTCAAAGCTTTCACTGTTTTGCAACAGTTCATCCACTGAGAGAAAGGCATCCCCAAACTTTGTGACCACCGAAGACGCACTGAGTGAATTTTGATTCGCCTCAAGCAGCCGCGCATTCACAACCTTACCCTCTTTAACCATCGGCTCCTTAAAAAGAGTCACCAGCTTCTGGTCCAAGTCGAGAAGATGGACCCGCTGAGGGTTCCACCGCAAGACATCACGTAGCGCCAGACCATCCCCCCCTCCGACAATCAGTATCTTGTTGTGACGTGCGGAGGATGCCATTGCGGGATAGACCAGCATAGAGTGATAAATGTGTTCATCATTGCTTGCAAACTGAGTGCGTCCATTGAGATAGAAGGTGAGCACGGGAGGTTTGGCGGGGTCCATGATGCGCTCTGTAACCAGCAACCGTTGACGCTCTGTATTGACACGAAACACCACCTTGTCTTTGTAGAGCATATCTTCCATCTCATGCCCCCACTGCTGTCCATACTCAAATACGTTGGCGATCACCACAGCGGTGAGGAGATGCAGCACCAGCAGTGTACCTTTGTGGGTGATCTTCTCTGCAAAGACCCAGAAGAACAGCGCACCCAGCAGCAGGTTAACACTCCCGGTGATCGCCCCAGCCAGCGAGACCTCCATAGAGAGCATTAAGAAGACAAAGATAGAGGCCCCGGTCCCCGCACCAATATAGTCGATACCATAGATTGACCCTATATTGTTGGCGGCCGAGCGCTTGTAAATGTCACTACGAATCTCACCGATCAAGGGGATCTCCATACCGATCAAAAGCCCCAGGATTGCTGCAAAGATAAAGGGAGAGAGAGTGGCAACCATTTGGCCCGTCTCAACCAGACCACCCGCAGGAATAAGGTCTCTCGGTATCTGAAAGGTCTCAGCCAGAATCATAGGAAATAGGCTGGATAGCGCAAAGGCACCACCAATCAACAACACACTGGTGCTACCGATAAAGGCCAAAGCCACCTCTAGCAGAGCAAACCCGGTGTATGGGTTCGTGACTTTTCTCGCAAGAAAGGAGCCTATCCCCATTGAGATCATCATCAACGTAATCACCCCAAAAATGGTGCTCTCCATCGCACCGACCACACGCCCAGCATAGTGGGAGAGCAGGTACTCATAGATCAGTCCACAGCCAGCCCCCACCGCCAAAATAAGCAGGACGGTGATATCGAGAGACTTTTGCTGATCAATCTTCATGTAAACCTTAAGATCCGAGGAGGCCAGAGACTGTATAGCATAAATAGCACACAAGCAAGAAAATAAGCATGAATTCATGATCAACAGCACATTTACCAATGATTCAATTGAAATAGATGCATGAAATCCATATACTCCTCGACTTAGATCAACAGTACAACACCAGACAATTCTCATTATGGTACTGTTTTTGACTCCTTCCCCATTTGAGGGGGAAGGTTGGGATGGGGGTAGAGTGCATAACCAGACACTTAACCCCGACCCTAGCCATAATGAGAATTGCAGGCACAACACAGAGCAATGACTTTATGACCCCAAAAGACGATATAAACTGGACGAAGAAGGCATCCGCTCTAGCAAAATCGATGCTCGCTCTGGAGTCCGTCTCCTACAAAGAGCTGTCGATACGGTTACAGAAAATTGATATCTCTATCTCAGAATCCGCCATCTCCAACCGACTCAACAGTGGAACCTTTAGCACCACATTTCTATTCCAGATCATGACCGTACTGGGGAAAAAACATCTCACCATCCCTGATTTTACTGAGGGCAAAGAGCGATGAAGCTCCCACTCTGTGCCTTGGTTTTTATTGTCGGGATCGTGCTTGGAATGTACATCACCATGTCAGGACTGGGAATGATATGGGACCTAATCTGGTACCTACTTGGCGCAGGGGCGCTGGCGACTGGTGGATGGTTTGCCAATAAACGCTGGAGCAGTCGATGACAGAGAGGCACCCCGCATTAGGAAAGCAGATCCTCATTGATCTGTATGGTGCCTCTAACCTAGACTCTGTTGAGATTATGGAGCAGGCGATGATGGAGGTTATCGAATCTACCGGAGCAACCCTGCTGCATCAGTATTACCATACTTTTGAGCCTCATGGGGTTACTGGCATCTCTTGTCTGGCCGAGTCCCACCTCTCCGTACATACCTGGCCTGAAACAGGGGCTGCTGCCTTTGATATATTTATGTGTGGAGATTCCGAACCAGAACTGGCAATTCCTGTGCTAGAAAAATATTTCTCTCCCACATCGACTCGCGTTACAACAGTTATGCGGCTTGCTGCTGAATAAAATCCTAGGCATTGAACAGCACAGGAGGGGAGGAAGCTCCATACACTTAGCTGCCTCTGACTACCCTCTAACAAGGTGGTAAAATCAGTTAACAGTAGTCCCTACCTAGGACCTGAATCCGAAAGAACGGTGTATAGTCACTCCTATATCTATTTGATATATAATGATAATGCCTGATATTTGTGCTATATTTAAGTTCGCCAGAATGGTGAGTCGCTAACCCCCCCCAGCCCCACCATGCGTACCTTTAAATTCGAACAAAGCACCAAAATATCTGAATCTGACATGAAGACATTCAAGCTTGAGAATCACCCCAAGAAAATGATCACCAGCCATGCCGGTTTGGC